>Ga0073934_10001118_pt1 | contig 67802 bp, 52 predicted proteins | sample LarsenN4metaG_FD_76834 | JGI IMG/M metagenome (GOLD analysis project Ga0073934, IMG submission 76834) | Hot spring sediment bacterial and archeal communities from British Columbia, Canada, to study Microbial Dark Matter (Phase II) - Larsen... ... | reverse complement strand
TTCTTGCCGCTGGCCTCAAACTCCGCGAACTGGTGATCATCCCGCAACTGGCCTACGGCCGCGTTGTCTAAGTTGCTTTTCCTGCCTGCTTCGCGCAGGATCTGAATGTAGAGGTACTAACGAAGCTCCTTCCGGCATGCTCACCCCCCGCTCTGGATGACATGGAGTAGCTGCCGGGATCCTTCTGTTGCCAAACCAGCCCCGCGGCTTGGTCTCGTTCACACAAGATCGTCTTGAACCGAACGTAAGCGGCCAGCGGAGGTCTCCCGGACCTCCCGTCAGTAGACGCCTGGGCGACGGAGCCAAGTCTGCCGGGGGTGGAAGGATCGCTTGCGACCTCCCGCTACTCTGAGGCGGCGCGCGGACCGCTGAGACCGTTCCGCAGAATGCGAATTTCCTGAAACGTTTCCGGCCTGGCGTGACATATCTGATCGAAGGTCCTATGTCGAACCGCGAGCCTGTCGGACTGCTTCTTGGTTCCACTCAGCCGGTTGGCCCACTCGAGCCCGAAACAGCCAAGCCTGGTGATGGGTTTCGCATCAAGGGGCGGACGGGTTTGGTTATGACCGCGATGCTGCCTGGGTCCGCGTGCGCAGGCCGGCACGTCGGGGAACGTCGGGCCCCAGCGGTTCTGCCCCGGACCCGCCGTCGCCGGTGTTCATCGCCCGGCGAGTTGGGTTCCGGTCGGACGTGATGGAAGGAGTTGAGATGGCGGCGAGACAGGTCCCCCTCATTTTTGCGTTGAAGCATCTTCACCTGGCATGGGACTCCGACAACCCTGCCGGGTCCGCTCGACTCATGCAAGGTGATAGCGAAATCCCGCCGGCGCCGGAGGCGCGCGTCAGAACCTTTCTCAGCCGATCAGTCCCCGCTGGCAAACCGACGGAGGCTCTCGAGTTGGCAATGCTGGAATTGATGTTGCCCGGGCTTCCTACCGAGGTCAGGCTCTCCTTTGACGGAATCTCGAAGTTCGGAGCCAGGCGACTCGATGACGCGACGCGCTGCGCGTACCAGGCCTTACACCTCAATGAAAACTGCGCCCTGGCCCGGCAGTTGCTCAGTCTCCTCCTTGCGAAGAACGAAGTTCGGGTTCCGTTCGGCGGAGGACCTGCCGACGCGCCCGACGTTCCCAACATCGTGCTCCGCGATCTCTTAGAGGAGTGATCCGCTGAAAGGAGAAATTCTATGTCTGTTGTGCGCCTGTTGCTGGTGTCCGCCGCGCTCTCGGCGTGGATCTTTTTTTCCACGCCCATGCCAGCTGCGGAAAAAGGAAAGTACTCGAACATCGAGATCCAGCGTTTCGATGTGGCATCCGGCGTCGAGTTTCCGGCTGACTGGTTGGCCACGATGATGGATGAGGTCGTCCGTCACATAACTGAGACCAAGCGATTCAAGGAGGTGCTGCGGCAGGGCGAGAAGCCGAATCAGGCAGCCCCGACTTTGAAGTTGACAGGTACGGTGGTTCAATACAAAGCCGGGAACCGCGCTGTGCGCTACATGGTCGGCTTCGGCGCGGGCAAGACGAAGATCGTAGCGAACGTGAAGTTCGTCGACGCCGCAACCAGAAACGCCCTGCTCGAGAAGAAGGTCGACGGCAAAGTCTGGATCGGATTCGCGGGTGGCGACTCGGTCGGCGCCACACGCGGCCTTGCCAAGGAACTGGCGCAACTGGCGCGAAAGTCATTCTGACGAACTGAACGTCTCCCTGGAGACCAAACTGATGCGATCTCTCCTCGTAACGTTATCACTGGTTACGGCGGCGTGGTGCGTCGAACCCCGGCAAGAGGCTTATGTCGTCAATACCAAGCCCGCCTCTGTGACGGTTGTCGACATCGCGCACTGGAAAAAAATCGGAAGCATTCCGCTTGACCCCGAACCGACTTATGCCGTGATCTCCGCCGACAACCGCTTTCTTTACGTCTTGCACAAAGGGCTGTACAGGCTGGATGGGATGTTGCGGGAGGCGGAATCCGAACTGGCGGTGATCGACCTGGAGAAGCGCGCTTCCGTCCGGAAGATCGGACTGGCATGGGGAACAACCAGCATTGCGCTTTCGGGTGATGGTCGCTATTTGCTGGCCGTCAGCCAGGGGAAAACAGGAAAGAAGCGCACACGGGAGGAGTTCGGCTCCGTCACGATTGTCGACACCCGGAACAACGAGGTGGCGGTGACGTTGAGCGCGGGCCGCCTGGGTTTGACCGTGGCGGTCACCCGGGACTTAAGCCGGATTGCCGTGCTCAGCCGGGGCGAGCCTCCCAGGAACAACGGGAAACCCTACGTCAAGCCGGTAGTGACTCTCTTTTCGATCGATCAGGAAAGGCCTCTGGCGGAAATCGAATTCGATCGAGCTGGGGACCTCCAGATTTCCCAGGATCAGAAGTGGCTCTATGTTCTCGACCCGGGCTTCGCGTCGAAGAAAGCGAGCGAGAACAAAGACGGGATGGTTCATGTAATCGACCTTGCGGCGACGAAGCTGGTGGCCGGGTATAACGTCGGATCAATGCCGCACTCCATGCACGTTGATGCTGTGTCCGGCGCCCTCCACGTGCTCGCTCAGAAAGGGGTCAAGGACCGCGCGGGTTTGATCTGGCGCTTTGACGGCTCCGGCACGCCCCAAAGAACGGAGGCCGGGACCGACCTTCTGTTCCTGCGCCGCCTCGGCGCTGAACCGGGGCTGTTTGCCATTGGCAGCGCAGATATGCGCTTTGTTCCTGATCGCGGCGCCGTCACAACAACCGTGCTTCCGCTCAAGTCCACAAAGAGCAGTCCGCAGGTCAAGGGGCTGGGAGGGTTGCCCGGCGAAGTTCTCTACTTGCCGGGCGCGCGGAAAGTCGTGCTGACAGTGCGAACGCCGACCGGGGCGCCTACCAGCAAGGTGGCGATCATCAGCTTGGTGGAAAGCAAGGTCGAGAATGTCATTACGACGGGCCGGGGCAGCGTCAAGTTCGGCAAACTTGCAGCTGCGGCGGCGCTGTCCGGGGCGCTGAGTGGACTCAGCTATTACTCCGGCTACTCGATGGCCCAAGCCACCGGATCACCCTTCTTCTTTTACAACATCTACAGCTTCACGCCGGCCCTGCCGAACATCGAACTCAGCTCCAGCCCGGATGAAAGATTCGTCTACGCGCTCAACACACTGTCTAATGATGTCACCGTCATCGACACGGCCAGCGGCGCCGTGATCGACAAGATCGCCGTGGGCGGGGGATGCAGGCGTGTCGCCCTCGCTCCCGGCAGCCGCTTCATCTATACGTACACCGGCAGTCAAGTGAATCTGATCGACGCACAAGCCAACAAAAAGCATCTTGAACATCATGTCGAGAACGGCCGCATTCGCAGTCTCAGAGTTATGGAGGAGCAGAAGCAACTCGTCGCGTTGGCCAGCAAGTCGCTGGTTGTGATCGACGCTGACAAGGGCGCCGTGGTCCACACCATTGACGGCTTCGACGAGCCATACATCCTGGTGCAGCCCGGAAGGTCGGAGTGATGGGTTCCCGGCTCTGCAAGAGGTCGTGAGATGAAGTTTCGAAACTTTGCGTCTCCGCCGCCGCCCACCACCCGCCGCCTGCATCACAACCTTCGGTGCTTCCGGAAGGGACCTTCATCCCGCAGGACATCCGCCGTCCAACCGTGTGTCCGGTTTGGTCGAGGGACGGGCCATCTCCGGGGTGTCCTTGCGTCGACGGGAAACGAGATCCGGGGCTTGGACGCGATCGCGGCTGCTGCCCGGTGGCTTGTTGACTCGGCCACGCAATTGCTTGCGACAGGCAGTGTCGACTCCGCTCACGGTCTCCGGGCGGCGGGACGCGCGCACCGGATGGCGGACCCCGGCCGGCGCTCGCCGGTCTCCAGTCACGCGAAGCCTCATTCCGCCGGGAAGGGGGCTGCCGGGTCGAGTCTCCCATGCCGGTGCGTTGGTTCCGCCGCGAAACAGCGGAGAAATCACGGCGTGTTCAACAGCCGGCTGCGTACCCCCGTTTCCTTCATTTCGAACTTCGGATCGAGACCCTGCGGCGCGCTCAAGGGCTGCGGGTCTTGATGAGGCGCGGCGGCTGCCGGCGACCCTGAGAGGCACAGCGGTCGGAATCGGCAGCCCGCCCGCGCCTCTTTCGTCGGTCCGGCTCACCTTCAGTCCGGCGTCCTTCCTCTCCGCCACGCCGGGCGAAGGACTCAGGCCAGGATGCCTCTGACCAACTCCCCGTGAACGTCGGTCAGCCGGAAATCACGACCCTGGTAGCGGTAGGTCAACCGCGTGTGATCGACGCCCAGGCAATGAAGAATCGTCGCATTGAGATCGTGTACGTGGACGGGGTTTTCGGTTATGTTGTACGAATAGTCGTCCGTCGACCCGTAGGTGATGCCCCCCGCGATGCCCCCTCCGGCGAGCCACACCGAAAAACACCGCGGATGATGGTCCCGGCCGTAACTCTCGCGCGACAGGTTGCCCTGGCAGTACACCGTCCGGCCAAATTCTCCGCCCCAGATCACCAGCGTCTCGTCCAGCATTCCCCGCTGCTTGAGATCCTCGATCAGCGCCGCCGACGGCTGGTCCGTGTCGAGGCACTGCGGGGGCAGCTGGCGCGTCACGCTCTCGTGGTGGTCCCATCCCATGTGATACAGCTGGATGAACCGGACCCCCCGTTCCGCCAGCCGGCGGGCCAGGATGCAGTTCGCCGCATAGCTCCCCGGACGCCGCGCGTCGGGCCCGTACATCCGGAATGTCGATTCGGGCTCCCGCGAAAGATCCGTCAGTTCGGGCACGGACGCCTGCATCCGGTACGCCATTTCGTACTGCGCGATCCGCGTGTCAATCTCCGGATCGGCGAACTCCCGGCGGTTCAATTCGTTGAGCGCGGCCACATCGTCCAGGATGGACCGCCGCGTCCTGCCGTCAATGCCGGCCGGATTCGACAGGTACAGCACCGGATCGCCCCCGGACCGGAACTTCACGCCCTGGTAGCGCGAGGGAAGGAAGCCGCTGCCCCACAACCGGTCGTATAGCGGCTGGTCGAACCGCCGGCCCGTCCCGCGGGAGATCATCACCACAAAGGCCGGAAGGTCCTGGTTCTCGCTGCCGAGTCCGTATGAGATCCACGACCCCATGCAGGGACGTCCGGCCACCTGGCTGCCGGTCTGGATGAACGTGATCGCCGGATCGTGATTGATCGCCTCGGTGTGCATGCTGCGGATCACCGTGATGTCCCCCGCCACGCGGGCCGTATGCGGCAGCAGTTCGCACAACCACGTTCCGTTGGAACCGTGCTGCGCGAACCGGAACATCGATGGCGCAACCGGGAAGCTCTTCTGGCCCGAGGTCATCCCCGTCAGACGCTGCCCGCGCCGAACCGAGTCCGGCAGTTCCTGGCCGAACCGCGCGGCGAGTCCCGGTTTCGGGTCGAACAGGTCCATCTGCGAAGGCGCTCCGGACTGGTGAAGATAAATCACGCGCCTCGCTCTCGCGCGGTGGTTCGGAAAGCCGGGCAGCGCCGGGTGCGCCGCGGCTCCCGGCGCCGAAAACAGCCGCGGGTTGAGGAGGGATCCAAGCGCCGCCGTGCCGATGCCTGCCGCACTGCGGCCGAACAGCTGCCTGCGCGTCAACAGCAATGCGCGCTCGCGGACCGGGTTCATTGCTTCGTCACCGTCTCGTCCAGGTTCAGAATCACGCTTGCCGCGGTTGTGTAGGCGGCCAGTTCCGCGGTGTCGAGCGCGGGGTCGCGGGGAGATTCCCCCGCGCCGAGGAGCGCCTCGGCGGCCGCGCGGTCGCGCCGGAACCGGGCGAGCCGGCGCTCGAAGCCCGCGCGAAGCACCGCCGCCTCGGCCGCCGAAGGCGGGCGCATCGTCGCAAGGCGGAACCCGTGGGCCAGACGCGACGGGACTGCGGCCCCGCCCTCCCGCATCATACGCTCGGCCAGCTTCCGCGACGCCTCGATGTAGGTTTCGTCGTTCATCAGCGCCAGCGCCTGGAGCGGCGTCGAACTCATCGGCCGCTTGATGACGCAGAACTCGCGCGTCGGCGCGTCGAACGTCGTCAGAGCCGGAGGCGGGACGGTGCGTTTCCAGTATGTGTACACGCTCCGCCGCCACAGGTCGCTCCCCTTCGACCGGATGTACAGCTTCCGGTCGTCGATCACCGACAGTTGCTCCCAGAGGCCGTCCGGCTGGTACGGCTTCACCGGCGGGCCGCCCAGCTTCTCCGTCAGCAGTCCGGAGACCGCCAGCGCCTGGTCGCGGATGGCCTCCGCCGGCAGCCGGAAGCGCGGGCCGCGCGCCAGCAGCCGGTTTTCGGGGTCGCGAGCCGTCAGAGCGGCCGTGGAACGGGAGGATTGCCGGTAGGTCGCGCTCGTGACGATCAGTTTTTGCATCGCCTTGACGTCCCATCCCGTGCGGACAAATTCGGTCGCCAGCCAGTCCAGCAGTTCGGGATGGCTCGGAGGGTCGCCCTGGGAGCCGAAATCCTCCGATGTTTTCACCAGCCCGGTTCCGAAGTAAGCTTGCCAGAAACGGTTTACCGCCACCCGCGCCGTCAGCGGGTTGGCCGGATCGGCGATCCAGCGGGCCAGGCCCAGGCGGTTCCGCGGCGCATCCGGCGGCAGCGGAGGCAGGAAGCCGGGAACGGCGGGCGCCGCCTTCTCGCCGGGTTTGGTGTAATCGCCGCGGACGAGCACGAACGTTTCGCGCGGCTTGTCCATCTCGCTCATCACCATCGTGGACGGAATCCGGTTCTCCGCTGCGCGCCGCCCCGCCTCCGCCCTCGCCACCGCCTCGTTGGCGATGCGCCGCGGCAACCGGTGCGACAGGTAGTAGCGCCGCAGTTCGCGTTTCTGCTGCGCGCTCCTCCCGCCGGCCGGCGTCGCCAGCGTGCGCAGGATGCTCTCCGGAAGCGGCTCCGGAAACTCCGAATTCGTGACGGAGATCCGGAACCGTCCCACGGTCGCGCCGGCGCCGTACTCGCAGGCGATCCGGAATTCGAACCGAGTCCCTCCAGCAAATCCGATGAGGTTCGCCGGCTCGATGACGGCGAAGTGGCGCCGGTCGAATTCCGGGTCCACCGCCCAGCCGCGCCTGAGCTGCTGCATGGGACGCAGCACCCGGTCGATGAGCGATTCAGCCGAGGAGAAGTCGGCCGTGATCCGGGCCAAGTCGACTTTCTCTTTCTCTCCGGAGGCCCCTGACACGGGAGCGACGTACGCCTGAAACTCGGTGAGCACCCCCTTGCCGTTCCGGCCCCGCCCCGAGCCGCCCCCCGGCAGCCGCGGGTCGGGTATCAGTTCGAACCGGATGCCGGTGATGCCCGTCATCCTCGTCTCGGCCGTGAACGTATACACGGCCCGGTCCGGCCGGGCCCCGCTCACGTACACGGAACCATCCGGTTGTGTTTCAAACAAAAGCCCTGCTTCCTGCGAGGTCACCTTCAGGGGCCGCAACTCCTCCCATTCCGGCTGGCGCTCCGCTGCCGTCGCCTCCCAGTCCGCCTGACCTCCCTCGAGCCCGGCCTCCACTCTTTGCAACTCGCGTCTGGCTTCGGCGACCTTCGCCTCCTCGACCGCCAGCGCGGCTTCCAACTCCGGGGCCGGCAACCTCAGCACGGGCTGGAGATTCCCGCGTCCATCCCGCGGACCGCCCGTTCCGACCTCGTTCACGTTGTTGAAGAACGCGTACAGGCTGTAGAAGTCGCGCATGGAGATCGGATCATACTTGTGATCGTGGCAGCGCGCGCAGCCGATCGTCAGGCCCAGCCACACCGAGCCCGTCGTGCTGACCCGATCCACGATGTTCTCGGCGTGGAACTCCTCGGCGATGCTTCCCGCCTCCGTGTTGACCCGATGGTTGCGGTGAAACCCTGTCGCGATCCGCTGCTCTATCGTCGGGTTCGGAAGCATGTCGCCCGCCAGCTGCTCGATCGTGAAACGGTCGAAAGGCAGATTCCGGTTGAACGCGCCGATGACCCAGTCCCTCCACGCCCACATTTCCTTTTCCGGGTCGACCTGATAGCCGTGCGTGTCGGCGTAACGGGCCGCGTCCAGCCAATCGCTGGCCATCTTCTCGCCGTACCGCGGGGAGGCCAGCAGACGGTCGACCGCCCTCTCGTAGGCCCCCTCACCCCGGTCAGCTTCAAACCTTCGCAGTTCTTCGAGCGTCGGTGGAAGCCCCGTGATGTCGAGCGACACCCTCCTCAGGAGCCGGGCGCGATCCGCTTCCGGAGACGGCGCCAGACCCTCGCGCTCGAGCCTCGCCAGGACGAAATGGTCGATTCCGTTCTTCGGCCACGAGCGGTTCCTGACCGCAGGCGTCTCCGGCCGGACCGGCGGTACGAACGCCCAGTGTGACTGCCACTTCGCGCCTTCGTCGATCCACCTCCGGATCAGTTCCGCCTCACGCGCCGTCAACGGCTTCTTGCCGGAGGCGGCGGGCGGCATGCGAAGCGCCGGGTTCGCCGCGGTGATCCGTTTGAACACCTCGCTCGCCGCCGCGTTGCCCGCTACGATCGGCGTCCGGGCGCCGCGGGGTCTGCGGGCCTCTTTCTCTTCGTCCAGGCGCAATCCGGCCATTCGAGTTGATTCCGCCGGGCCGTGACAGTTGAAGCAGCGGTCCGACAGCAGCGGACGGATCTCGCGGGCGAAATCGACCCGGTGGGTGGCGGCGAAAGCACACCCCGCCCACGTTGCCGCGGCGGCCAGGGCCACCGCCCGGATGGCCTCCCCTCTCACTCCGCCTCCTCCGGTTGCGCTTGCCGCCGTCACCGGGGTCAGCTGCCCAGGCCAGCCAGGATCCGACGCATGTTGGCGAACGACCGGATCATCCCCGGAACCGGGTTGTCGGCCTCGATCTCGTACTCGAGCATGCAGCCGCCCTTGTAGTTCATCTTCTTCAAGGTGGAGAAGATCTCCTTCATCGGCATCGCGCCCTCGCCGACCACGCATTGGGAGTCCTTCGCCATCAGGTTCTTCAGATCTTTGATATGCAGATCGTGAAGCCGGGAGCCCGCCAGCCGGATCGACTCGACCACGTCCACTCCGGTTCGCGCCGTGTGACCGATGTCGATGCACAGGCCCACCAGCGGGTCGAACCCCTTGATCGCCTCCAGAACCGATTGCGGCGACGGAAAATGCTTGTCCTCCGGCCCGTGATTGTGAATGGCGAGCCGGATCCGGTACTCCTTGGCGAGCTTATGCACTACCGGCAGAGTTTCGTGCGTCGGAGCGCACACCATCATCGGCATGCCCGCCGTCCTCGCATACTCGAACATCGCCCGCAACTTCGATTCCTCCTTGGCGGCGAGCGAAATGTTGCCTCCGCTCAGAATCGTAATTCCCGCGTCACGGAACTCCTTGGCGCCGGCGGCGATCTCCGCCGGCGGCAAGTCGTAGCGGAGATGGAACTCCTTGATGCTCACATACGGGGCGTCCATCTTCTTGATGGCCGCGATGGCGTCGGCCCGCGACAGCTTCCGCAGCGAGTAGGAAGCCACTCCAAGCTTAAACGGAACCTTCGAAGGCGCCGCCAGAACGGGAAGGGCGGCCGAGGCAAGGAATCCACGCCGGTTGATCATGGGTCCAGTTTATACCCTCCCGCCGCGGGGCGGAAAGCGACTCCCCGGCCTGATCTATAATGCTGTCGTAGTGCGTCCGTCGGGTTTGCCGTCCGCTGCCTTGCTGGCGCTGCTGACGGCAGCGCGCGCTTTCGGTGTGGACGCGGACGCCGCCGTGCGGCTTCTGAGCTCGAACTGTCTGGCGTGCCACGGCGCCGCGAAAATGTCCGGCCTCGATCTCCGCTCGCGCGAAACAGCCTTGGCGGGCGGCTCCCGCGGCCCTGCCCTCGCGCCGGGAAAACCCGCCGAAAGCCTCCTGATGAAGGCGATCTCGGCCGCCGCCGGCGTTCCCAAGATGCCTCCCGGCAAGCAATCTCTCGACCCGGCGCAGGTGGAGACGATGCGCGCCTGGATTGCCGCCGGCGCGCCCTGGACCGCCACTGCGCCGGCCGCCGAGCCCTCCTGGTGGTCTTTCCGGAAACCGGTCCGCCCGCCCCTGCCCGCGTCGCGGTTCACCAACCCCGTGGACCGCTTCCTCGACCCGAAGGAGGATCCTGCCGGACGGCGCACCCTTATCCGACGCCTCTCGTTCGCCCTCCACGGGTTGCCGCCCGCGCCCGAGGAAGTCGAAGCGTTCGTCAACGACCCGGCGCCTGACGCCTGGGACAAACTCGTCGACCGGTACCTCGCCTCGCCACGATATGGCGAGCGGTGGGGCCGTCTCTGGCTCGACGTCGTCCGCTACGCCGATACCGGCGGCTACGAAACCGACGTTCTGTTCGCCCACGCCTGGCGCTACCGCGACTATGTGATTCAGTCGTTCAACGACGACAAGCCATACGATGTTTTCATCAAGGAGCAGATCGCGGCCGACGAAATCTGGCCCGATAATTTCGATCTCGACGGCTCCTACGACCTGCCCGAATCGAAGCGGCAGAGCCTCCACCGCCGCCTGGGGACCATGCTCTACACCCTCGGCGCGTTTCCCGTCGAAAACAGCTTCTACGGCGACCAGTACCGGTCCGAGTGGCAGGCCGAGGCGGTCGAGACGACGGCGTCCGCCTTCCTTGGTCTCACCTTCGGATGCGCCCGCTGCCACGATCACAAGTTCGACCCCATCACCCAGCGCGATTTCTACCGGCTTTCGGCGATTTTCGCCGGCAGCGACGACCAGGAAGTTCCCATCACGAGTCAGATGCGGATCTTCGAATACACCCGGCACCGCACGCGCCACGTCATGGTCGACCAGTTGCGCGACCAGTATCTCAAAGCCGACCCCAGGGACAAGGACACGCGGGAAACGCTTCTCCGCCGCATCGGCGAGGAATACGTCAAGGCGCCCGTGATGTACGACCGCGCCAATCTCCTCGTCCACGTAGCCCCCGTCCCTGACACGCACGTGCTGGTTCGCGGCGACTGGAAGCAGAAAGGCGAGAAGGTCTCGCCGGGGTTTCCGGCTTCCCTCGGCGCCGCGCCCGAGATCCGCGAGCCCGATGATCCGTGGTTCATTCCCCGGCGCCGCAAGGCGCTTGCCGAATGGTTGGCTTCGCCCGGCCACCCACTCACCGCCCGCGTGATGGTCAACCGGATCTGGCAGGGCCACTTCGGGCGCGGCATCGTCGGCACGCCCAACGATTTCGGCCGTCAGGGTGAGCCCCCGTCCAACCAGCCGCTGCTTGACTGGCTGGCCGTCGAATTCATGGAGAGCGGGTGGAGTGTGAAGAAACTCCATAAACTGATCCTCACGTCGAACGCCTGGATGGCGAAGCGGGGAGCGTCGCGGCTCGACGCCGAATCGATCCGCGACGCGGTGCTGGCCGTGTCCGGCTCGCTCAACTTAAAGATGGGCGGTCCGCCCGTGACTCCGGCGCTGTCCCGCGACGAACTGGAAGGCATGCGCGCCCTGGCCGAGTGGCCCGTTCATCCCGACCGCCGCGAGCATGACCGGCGCTCCGTCTACCTTTTCGTCAAACGGTCCTTCCGCCTGCCGATGATGGAGCTGTTCGATGCCCCGGACACGAGCCAGAGCTGCGCCCGCCGCGACGTTTCCACGGTCGCTCCGCAAGCCCTCGCGATGATGAACAGCGAGTGGATGGTGGAACAGGCCGCGCGCCTGGCCCGGCGCGTCGAAAAGGACCCGGACCCGGTTGCATCGGCGTTCCATCTCGCCCTCGGGCGGCCGCCTTCCTCCGAAGAGGCCGCGCGCGGGCGGGAGTTCGCGGGCCGCTACAATCTGGCCCGCTTCTGTCTGATGCTGTTCAACCTCAACGAGTTTGTCTATGTGGACTGATCTGTCTCGACGCCGCTTTCTCTTCTCGGCCGGACTTGGTTTTCCCGCGCTGGCGGCCTCCGCCGTCATCAATCCGCTTGCAGCGCGGAAGCCCCAGTTCCCCGCGACAGCCCGTAGCGTCATCTTCCTGTTCATGCACGGCGGTCCCAGCCACCTGGACACGTTTGATCCAAAACCCGAACTCGAGAAACTCGACGGAAAGCTCGTGCCCCCGAGTTTCGGAACGGTTCAGCTTCAGTTCTCCCGGTTCAACGAGCAGCCCGTCATCGCCTCGCGCAGAAAGTTCCGCAAGCATGGCCAGTCAGGCATTGAAGTGTCGGACCTGTTTCCCCACGTTGCGCGCCACGCCGACTCCCTGGCTGTCATCCGTTCCATGCACCATGACGGATTCACGCACACCGCCGCTCTTAATTGGCTCAACAACGGGTGGCCCCGTCTCGGCCGTCCCAGCATGGGCTCGTGGATCGTCTACGGCCTCGGAAGCGAGTGCGACAACCTTCCCGGTTTCGTTGTCATGCTCGATGGCGGCATCAAGAGCGGAAACACGGTCTACGGCTCCGGGTTTCTGCCCGCCGTCTATCAGGGAACCACCCTGCGGCCCGGGCCGGCGCCGATCCTGAATCTGCGTCCGCCCGAGGGCATGTCCGCGGACGACCAGCGCGGCATGCTCGATTCGATGCGATGGTTCAACGAGAACCATCGCCAGGCCCGGCCCGCGGAAACCGAACTGGAAGCGCGCATGGCCGCCTACGAACTCGCCTTCCGGATGCAGACCGCCGCTCCGGAACTGGCCGACCTGTCCCGCGAAACGGAGGCGACCCGCCGGCTCTACGGCGTCGATGACGGCGTTACGGCCGACTTCGGCGGCAAGTGTCTGATGGCGCGGCGTCTGGTTGAGCGCGGGGTCCGCTTTGTCCAGTTGTGGTCGGGATCGACCACCGGCATGAGCGACTGGGACGGCCACAAACAATGCGACGCCAACCACCGCCGGATGGCGCTGCGGACCGACAAGCCCATCGCCGGCTTGCTCGAAGACCTGAAGTCCCGCGGGCTGCTCGATTCCACGCTCGTCATCTGGGGCGGAGAGTTCGGACGAACGCCCACCTCAGACGGCAGCCTCAACGGCGGCGGCGACGCCTTTGGCCGCGACCACAACCCCTACGGGTTCACCATCTGGATGGCCGGCGGCGGCGTCAAGGGCGGTCGGATCATCGGACGTACTGATGAAATCGGTCTACGCGCCGTGCAGGATCCCGTTCACGTGCACGATCTGCATGCCTCCATCCTGCACCTGATGGGAATCGACCACACCAGGCTTACGTACCCCTTCCAGGGCCGCGATTTCCGCCTCACCGATGTCCACGGCTCGACCGGGCTCGCCGAGCGCCTTCGCGCATAGTACGGCCGCTGGTACGTTCTGCCCCGCTTTGGGTGTGCCGTCCTTTTCTAAGGTGCACGAAATACCGGAAAGAATTGCCGGGTCGGTTGTCCCGCCACACGGTTCACGCCCGCTTTCACACATCCTGCACGTTGGCAAACCACGTGCATCCCAATGCGCAAGGAACGGCATGCGGAAACGGGTACTACTGGCGTTGATCATTTCCTGGTCGCGGTGGGTGGAGTTCGGACGGATGGAATCCGATCGGGCCGCCGCGCCGGCTCACGCCGCCACGCAACACGTGGCCCGGTAGGCGCTTGCATTTCCGGTCCGGCCCGGTTACTCTCCGTTCATGGTTGAGCCGGCGGGCCATCTGGGCGTCGATCTTTCCGCCATCGCGGACAACCTGGACCGGGAGGGGAACGGGTTTTGGGTCTCCCGTCAACACAGGGCGGTCTCCTACCCGGCCGAGGGCAAGAGCAGTGCCGGAAGATCGAGGAAACGTCTTTCTGGTTCAACCATAGAAACGATGTGATCGCCAGCGTCGTCCTCCGGTTCTCTCCGCGCGACACTCTCTTTGACATCGGGGGCGGAAACGGCTACGTCTCCCTCGGACTGCAACGGGCCGGCGTGTCCTCGGTCGTCGTAGAGCCGGGGCCCTGCGGGGCGAGGAATGCCCTTGAACGCGGCATCAGTGCCGTCATCCAGTCCACGCTCGAGGATGCCGGATTTCGTTCCGGCTCCATGGGTGCGGCAGGCCTCTTCGATGTCCTCGAACACGTCGAGGACGATTCGGCGTTTCTCCGGGAAATCCACCGCTGCCTGCGGCCCGGAGGCTGCCTGTTTGTCACCGTGCCGGCCTTTCCCGCGCTTTGGTCCGCCGAAGACGACGCTGCCGGCCACTTCCGCCGCTATTCCCTGGCGTCGCTGGAGCGGACTCTCCAAGCCGCAGGCTTTATCGTGCGCTATCGCAGCTACTTCTTCTCGATCCTCGTCCTGCCCGTGATCCTGCTGCGAACGCTGCCGTACCGCGTCGGACTGCGGAAGGGATTCTCCCTTGAGACCGTCGAGAAGGAGCACGCGGCAGGCTCGGGGCGGTTTGGAACCATCCTGGACGCCGCCCTGAAGCTTGAACTCGCCTGGATCCGCCACGGCCGCCGCCTGCCCGCCGGAACCAGTTGCCTCCCCGTCGCCGCCCGGCCGGCGCCGGGGCGATCCTGTCACGACAGCGCGGCCTGAAGCATCGCTCGCGTATAGCCCACGTTGTAGGCGAACGCCGTGTACCCGCCCCCGCCCGGATAGTACGACCGGAATCCGGTCCGCTCCCTGTCGTCGTCGAGCGCGCGCGGATGCTCGGGGTAGATCGCCCGCGTGTATTTCTGACGGATCAGTTCCCTCATTACGGCGAACATGTCCACCTGGCCTTCGTCGAGCCAGACCTCCGTGTAGCTCTCGTACGGTTTTCTCACGCGGACATTGCGGAAGTGCACGTGATGGATCCGGCCGCGGGAGCCGAAGTAGCGGCACACCGCCACCGGATCCTCCCCCATCTCCCGGGTCACGCCGCAATCGAACGTGATCCCGTTCGCCGGACTCGGCACGATTTCGATCAGGCGCTTCCACCCCGCCACCGTTCCCATGATCTGCCCGGAGCCACGACTCAGCGGCGCGGGCGGATCGTTCGGATGCAGAGCCAGCCGGACTCCCGCTTCCTCGGCCACCGGAACCACCGCCTTGAGGAAATAGGTGACGTTCGCCCACATCTCCTCCAGGCTGTGAGCCCCCTCCTGCTCCAGCGGCGGCAGACCCTTCACCCGGTCGTAGTCGAACGCGGTCAGGCCCGTCCCCGCGCGGCCTTTCTCTTCGAAATAGCCTTCCACGAGGCGGTGAGCGTAGAAATTGTATTCGATCACCGGAAGCCCGACCCTCCCCGCCGCCCGAATCGACTGCCGCACCTTGTCTATCTCTTCGTCCCGTCCCGGCCGTCCGAACAGCGTCTTCGGAAATCCGCCGATCATGAGATTGCACAGAGTCAGTCCGCCCGCCCGAAGCTTCGCCATCCGTTCCCGCAGGTCCTCTTCGCGCCAGGGGATTGGCGGACCGCCTCCGAGAACGTGGTCGATTCCAAGCTGTTTGATCCGCCGCATGCCGGCTTCGTCCGGCACGCCGCCCGGACTGCGGCCATCCGCAAGGCCCAGGCAAAGTTTCGGCGTCCCCGGACCCTCGGCGGGTGGCCAAGCTGCCGGAGGCTTCGCCGCCATTCCGCGGGGAAGTCCGGCCACGCCGGCTGCGGCGATCGCGGATCGCCGTGAGATCCTGTTTCCGGATTGTTCGTGCAGCATTCGGACCTTTCTGTCGACCTCTGCTCTCATGATAAGGGACTTTAGATATAAACAGACCCCATGATCTTTTATTGGAGGCCGAGGGTCCCTGAACCGGAGGGATTCGCACCCTACTTCAGAAAGCCGCTCACCTGGGTCACGTTCGCGCTCACCGCGTCGTTGAGCGGATCGTCGAGCGCCAGCACCCACCGCTGGCGTTCCGTGAGCGACGCCTGCGTCTCCGGCCGCAGCAGCCTCTTCTGGTACTGCTGTTGCGGCTTGTCCCGGCGGCAGTAGAAGGCGTGCATCGCGCGGCGGTGGTTCGAGGTGCGATTGGCCGTGCCGCCGTGCCAGACGTGGGCGTTCATGACAAACACGTCGCCCGCGCTTCCCGTCACCAGCTCCTCACCCGGATAAGGAGCCGCCGGATCCGCCACCACCTCCTGCGGCAGCTTGCCCCACTTGTGGGAGCCGGGCACCACTCGCAGCGCGCCGTTGTCCGGCGTGAAATCGTCGAGCAGCCAGACAGTGTTGCACACCCAGTATCCACGCTCGTCCGCCACCGCGCCCATGTCGGCGTGCAGAGGCTGAGCAATTCCGTTGTGCGGGTTGGCCGAACGAACGTTCAAACTACTCAGTTTGAACTCCGGGCCCAGGACGTGGGCCACGCCCTCCAGCACCGGCTCAGTTGCGATGCAGGCAGCAAACAGCGCCCCCTTGTCGACGACGTTCGCCAGCCGCCGCGCCCCCTCCTCCAGCCGGAACTCGGCGCCGGCCCGGCCACCCTCCGTCTGAAACAACTCTTCGACTCGGGCGCGGTACGCATCCAGCTCCCAGGGCTCGATCAAACCCGCCAGGCGGACAAAACCCGCCTCGTCAAGCTGGCGAAACTCCTCGTCCGTCCACTGGTGATTCCGGGCCACGGACTCATTCTAGCTTGCGTTGCCGGGGCGGTGGCGGCGGAGAAAGAAAATGGTTCCGAAAGACCCTTGAAACAGCTCGTTCTCCGGCCGGCTAGCCTCGGCCTGAACATGGCATCCCGCGCCCCGGGACGATCGTCACTTTGCTCCACACTGTCGTTTTTCGACGACAGCGCTTCGATGCTCCGCAACTCGTCAGCTCGCGACGCGAGTAGAAGTCAGCTGCTCGAACCGGCCTTTCGCTCACCTGCGGCGGCGACGCCCTCTCAGACGCTTCCGCAACAGGGTCGACGCTCCTGGCCTGACCCTTCGCTGCTCTCGCCGAGACCCAACAAATCCGTTGACCTCGAGCTCCCTTCCTCCCCGGCTTGCGGCCGGAGGGGAACTTCAACACCCGAGACCCGTAACTCCTTGGGTCATCGCCGGTCCTGGCTGCTTGCCGCTTCTTCGCTCCCCTTCCGGGTTTTTCGTCCCGTCCGGATCAAAGCGCTCAAAGCGATTCGCCGCCTGGAAACTTACCCGTCCGGAAAACCCGATTCTCCTTTGCTCCCCGATCCGCCGTGTAATTTGACTCACTCGGTGAGAACCGGATCAACGCGCCAGATTCGCTATCTTCCGCCGGGCTCGCTGTTCCTTGAAATCTCTCGGAACCAGGACCATGATGCGCCTCTTCCTATTTGAAGTCAACGAAAAATTGCATTTTCGTAACGATTATCCAATGGTTTTATCTATCATTAGAATCAATTGATTACGGAAGCCTCGCTGTTCCTTTCCTGTGGATAAAACAGCAGTGGGCCGTTCTGTTTGTTCAGTCGAGTTTCGCCTTCAGGGAGGCTACAATGTTTCAATGAGGTTAATTCCTGTGGCCGCCGGGTTGCTTTGCTCCCTGGCCACAGCCCAGAAGCCCGTCCCCGAGCCGGTGCGCGCCGCCACGGCACCCGCAACCGCCACCGCGCGTTCGGACCTGAACCTCCTCGGCAAGGCCGATACGGCGTCCGGCGAGGCGCGCCGCAACGAGAACGTCCAGTTCAACCTGATCGACAACAATGCTCTCAAGGAACTCAACGTTCGCCTTGGCACCACGGCGACCGTTTTCGACTCGTTCCGGGCCGACCGCCGATACTTCGGCGCCGAGTTCGGCAACCGTCCTCAAGGCCCGATCCATCTCGCTCCCGCCAAACCCTCCTCGTTCCACGGTTCGGCCTTTCTCGCCCACGGCAACAGCATCTTCAATGCCCGGTCCTTTTTCACTGTCGGAAACCTTCCGCCGGCCCATGAGAACCAGTACGGTCTCAGCTTCGGTTTCAAGCCTTGGCGCGGCGGATTCCTGTCGCTTGAAGCCGGCCAGCAGAAGATTCGTGGCAACGTCAACGGCAACATCCAGGTCCCGCTGGCCTCCGAGCGCGTCCCCACCGCCACCGACCCCGCCGCGCGCGCTCTCATTCAGCGCTTCCTTGACGCCTTCCCGGCCGAGCTTCCCAACCGCACTGACATCAACGACCGCCTGCTGAACACCAATTCCCCCCAGCGCATCAACGACAACAACCTCTCAGGCCGCTTGGACCACGCCCTTACCGCCCGGAACTTCTTCTCGGCCCGCTACACCTACCTGACTCAGTTCGTCGATGCTTTCCAGTTGGTGGCTGGCCAGAATCCGGACACGAAGACCCGCGCACAGACCGCCCAGATTTCCTGGAGCCGGCCGGCCGACGCGTCTACGGTCGTCAACGCCAGCATCCTGTTTGACCGGGTCACATCCTTGCTTGTTCCCGAACCGAACGCGGTCGGTCCCTACGTGAACTTTTCCAATGTCATCACGACTCTGGGGCCGGGCTCGACGATTCCGATCGATCGCGCGCAGAACCGGTTCCAGTATACGGCTGGTTTCTCCCGGAACCGTTCCCGGCACAGCTACTACGCCGGCGGCGGGGCGTCCCGCCGGCAACTCAACGGTTTTGAAGCCTCGTCCCACCGCGGCAATCTCTATTTCCGGAACGACTTCCGGGATCCTGTCACGGGCCGCGGATACACCGTCATGGAGAACTTCCTGCGCGGCGCCCCCAGCCGGTTCTCTGGCGCCACCGGGAATGCGCACCGCGGTTACCGGCAGTGGGAGGCCTTCTTCTACGCTGGAGACTCCTTCCGGGTCTCCGCCGCCCTCACCCTCCACTACGGAGTCCGGTACGAGCTGACCACGCGTCCCAACGAAGTCAATCGCATTGACTCGATTCCCTATGACTCGGACCGGAACAACCTCGCTCCTCAATTCGGGTTCGCCTGGCGGCTTCCCCGTTGGGGAATCATGCGCGCCGCCTATGGCGTGCAGTACGGTGAGATCTTTCCTGTCACCTACTCCCAGATGCGCTACAACCCGCCGGCGAACGCCAAGTTCGAGGTGCAGGCTCCTGACCTCTTCGCCCCTTTCCGGAGCCTGAACGTGCCCGTGGACCCGAACGGCCGCACCACCTTCCTGTCCATTTCGCCGGAACTCGCGACGCCTTACGCGCATCTCTACAATTGGACGTGGGAGCCGCTGGCCTCGTCCGTCTGGCGGGTTCAGCTGGGTTACGTCGGCAGCCGTTTTCACAAGCTCCTGTTGATGCAGTATCAGAATCGCGCCCGCTACATCCCTGGCGGGGACAACTCGACGGCCACGATCACCGCCCGCCGGCCAGACGCCCGCTACCACGACCTGAGGTTCATCGGCAACGGTTCTCACGGCTACTTCGACGCGGCGCGCGTCGCGCTCGTCATCCCGCGCTGGCGTGGTTTCTCGTTTGAAACCTCGTATTGGCTGTCGAAGGCGATCGACCTGGGCGCCGGGTACACCAACACGGGGTCCGGAGACGATGGCCGACAGAGTCTCGCGCAGACGGAGTTCGACATCTGGCGTGACGTGAAATCCGTCAGTCCTTACGATCAGAAACATGGTTTCCTGCTCCGCGGAGCCTACACCATCCCCAAGACCGCCTCCAACGCCCTGTCGCGCCGGTCTCTGGTGGGAAACTGGGAGATCTCGGCCGTTGTGCTTGTCAAGTCGGGAACCCCGTTTTCGGTCGTCACTGGCTCGGACGCCCCTGGCTTCGGTAATGTCGACGGCGACCAGGGCGACCGGCCGGACATTCTTGACCCGTCCATTCTCGGCCGCACGATCGGCCATCCGGATACGTCGCTGCGCCTGCTGCCGCGGTCTGCTTTCGGCTATATCCGGCCTGGAGAGCCGCGCGGCAACATCGGCAACAACACTTTCCGCAAGGCCGGAATCGGCAACGTGAACGCTTCCCTTTCGCGGACTTTCGCCGCCGGAGGGGACCGCCGTTTCTCGATCCGCGCCGAGGCCGTGAATCTGTTCAACACACCCCAGTTCGCCGAGCCGTGGCGCGAGCTGTCGAGTCCCAATTTCGGCTACATCACCAACACGCTCAATGACGGCCGCGCCTTCCGGTTCACGGGCAGGCTGTCGTGGTGAGCCTGCTAAAATTAAACTTCCCTCTTGATTAATAAACTCGTCCTTCAGAACCTTCAGCACCGTCCCGTCCGAACGCTTCTGAGTGTGTTGGCGATCGCCATCGAGGTGACGATGATCCTGACCCTCGTCGGCGTCAGCCGCGGCGTCATCGAGGAATCGGAGCGGCGCGCGCGGGGCGTGGGGGCCGATATCTGGGTGCGTCCGCCGGCCAGTTCGCTGATCAGCTTCAGCACCGCCTCGATGCCCGAGAAGCTCCTGTCGTTCTTCGAACAGCAGGAGCACGTCGTGCTCGCGACCGGAAGCGTCAACCACGGCGCAGGGATTCTCGAATCGCTTGGAGGGATCGATTTCGACAAGTTCGAGCGGATGAGCGGGCGTTTCCGCTACATCCAGGGCGGTCCGATCACGGCGCCCCACCACATTCTTCTCGAAGACCGCTACGCTGCGCAAAAGAACTACAAGGTCGGCCAGACCATCCGTCTCTGGAACCGCGACTGGTATGTCGTCGGCACTTACGAATCCGGCAAGCTCGCCCGCATGATTCTGCCCCTCAGGACCGTCCAGGAACTGGCCGGCGCCGAGGGAAAGCTTTCCCAGATCTTCCTCAAAGTCGACAAGCCCGAAAACATCGACAAGGTCGTCGCCGCCCTCAAAGCGAACCCGGCCCTGGCCGGCTATCCAATCTACTCGGTCGACGAATGGATGTCTCTGTTCTCGGTGGACCGGATCCCCGCACTCCGGCAGTTCATCATGGTCGTCATCACGCTCGGCATCAGCGTCGGATTCCTCGTCGTCTTCCTCTCGATGTACACCTCCGTTCTTGAACGGACGCGGGAGATCGGAATCCTCAAATCACTCGGCGCCTCGAAGACCTACATCCTGTCGATCCTGATTCGGGAGACGGCGATCCTCTCGCTGGTCGGCGCGGCCCTCGGCGTTTGCGCCACCTACGGCACGCGGTGGATCGTCAACAACTACGCCGGACCCGCCTTCTCCCAGATCATCGTCAAGGACTGGTGGCCGATCACCGCCGGAATCGCCATCGCCGGGTCTCTCCTCGGAACCTTGTACCCGGCGTGGAAAGCGGTCCGTCAGGACGCGCTCGAGGCGCTCTCCTATGACTGACGGCCAGCCGCCCGACTCCCCGATTATCCGCATCCGCGAGCTCCGAAAGATCTACCGGGTCGGCGACGTCGACGTCGAGGCCCTGCGGGGCGTCGACCTCGATGTCCAGCGCGGCGAGTTCGTCTCCATCGTCGGCCCCTCAGGTTCGGGCAAGTCCACGATGTTCCATATCCTAGGCGGCCTCACTCCGGCCACCTCGGGCACCGTCGAGATTGACGGCGTCGACCTGGCGAAGCTTTCCGAGGCCGGACGCACGGCCCTGCGCAAGACTAAAGTCGGGTTCGTCTTCCAGAAGTACAACCTGCTGCCCACGCTCACCGCTGGCGAGAACATCGCGATCGCGAAGAACATCGCGGGCAAACCGGTCGAGACGGAGGACTGGTTCCGCGATGTGCTGGGCCTGCTCGGCATCGATCAGCGCCTCGACCACAAGCCGCGCGCCATGTCGGGAGGCGAACAGCAGCGCGTGGCGATCGCCCGCGCCATCGTCAACCATCCCGCCATCCTGCTGGCCGACGAGCCCACCGGCAACCTCGACACGGCGAACTCGGAAGCCGTGCTCGGCGTGTTGCGGAACCTGAACGAACGGCTCGGCCAGACGATCCTCATGATCACCCACAACCCCGAAGCCGCCGCCTACGGCCACCGGGTTGTCCACATGCGCGACGGCCGCATCGTAGACTGAACCAGATGGCCGCCGGAGACGGATCGCTCCTGCTGACTTTGCTCGACCAGGCGTTCGACAGGAAATCCTGGCATGGAACGAATCTGCGCGGATCGATTCGCGGCATGGACGACGGCCAGGCGTCCTGGAGGCCGGCGCCGGGCCGCCATAACATCTGGGAAATCGTGGTCCACTGCGCCTACTGGAAATATGTTGTCCGCCGCAGGCTGCTCGGCGAAGCCCGGGGATCGTTCCCTTTGAAGGGCTCCAACTGGTTTCCGAGGCCCGACGGGACCGCCTCCTGGAAGGCGGACGTCGACCTGCTCGCCCGCATACACCGGTCGCTGCGCGCCGCCGTCGAAGAACTCGATCCCCGTCTTCTGCGGGCCGTTCCGCCCGGCGGCAAAGTGAGCCGTTTCGACCTCATCGCCGGCGTCGCCGCGCACGACCTCTATCACGCCGGCCAGATTCAGCTTCTCAAGCGGCTCTCGAACCTATGATGCCGGACCGGATCACCGGCGTGCTGTGCGCCGGCAACATCTCCTACGACATCCTCGTCCGCCCCGTCGACCGATTCCGATGGGGGACGAGCACGTGGGTCGACGAATACATCGAAGACATGGGCGGCAACGGCAGCAACACCTCCTACGCCCTCGCCATGCTCGGCGTGCCGGTGCGCCTCCTCGGCATGGTGGGTCCCGACGACCGGGGTGAGTACCTGCTCAACAAACTTCGCCAGGCGGGCGTGGACGCCAGCTTCGTTGGCCGTTCCGCGGAGCCGACGACAACCACCATCTGCGTCGCCAACTCGGCCGGGGACCGTCTCTTCCTCCAGCGGGTCGGATCAAGCAAAGAGTCCTTCTCCGAACCGACTCTGTTCACTGCGGCGATGACGGCCGGGCTGTCGCACTACCATCAGGCCAACCTCTACTCCCTGCCTAACCTCCGCCGCAACTCCGAGCGTCAGATGCGGAATGCCCGCCGGGCCGGGCTGACCACCTCGCTCGACACCGGCTGGGCGACCGACGGTAAGTGGATGGAAGTCCTCGAACCGGCGCTGGCCCACACCGACCTCCTGTTCGTCAACGAGGACGAGGCCTTCGAACTCACCTCCGAGCGCGACCCCGACGCCATCGTGAGTCGCCTGCGCCGCCATGGCGCCGGCGACGTCGCCGTCAAACTGGGAGCGAAGGGTTGTGTCGTCTACAAGGGAAATGAGCGGATCGCGGCGCCGGCCGTTTCCGTCTCCGCCGTCGACACCACCGGCGCTGGAGACTGCTTCGCCGCCGGATTCCTGGCCGCCCTCTACCACGGGCTGCCGTGTCAGGACGCGGCCCGTGTGGCCAATGCCGCCGGCGCGCTGGCGGTGACGCAGTTGGGAGCGGTCCGCGGCGTGATGTCCTGGGTTGACACGCTGGCCTGGATGAACTCAGCCCGCTGAGACGGGAGGCGCCGCCGGCGCCGGCCGAGCCGCGCCCTCGTCCTTCGGCATCAGCAGCATCGCGATGAGGTAGGCGATCAGGCCGGGCACGACGCCAGTGAAAAATGTGGCCGCCACCACGAGGACGCGCACCAGCGTGACGTCGATGTCGAGGTACTTGGCGATGCCCGCGCAAACTCCGGACACCTGCTTGTCATAGGTGAGGCGATACAGCCGTCGGGGCGCGTAATATCCCCGTTCGTCCCCTGTACTCACTCCCGTCCCCTGTCCGCATTGGGGGCAGAACCGGGCGTCGCCCGCCAACTCCTTGCCACAGTGTGTGCAGAACATAGCGCGTTCCTTCCTGCCTGTCCATACGAAGCCGCCGGTCGAATGTTCCGTGAACCTACTTCCTGGACCAATACCGCGACATCAGTTCCGTCGCCCACAGCGGCTGCCTTACTTCGCCACGCGGGCCGAACTCGCGCAGGTACGGCTTCAGGTCGAGAACTGGCGTCCCGTCAATCGCGTCCAACCCCTCCACCGTGACGGTGAGGTTTTCCACGTTGAGCAGCCGGCAGACCGTCGCCCCGATCCGGTTGGGGCGGTTTCTTCCGCGCTGCGCGAAGATTCCGGTCAGAGGCCAGTCGCTCCGGCCGCGCGGATGACGCGCTCCCGTCTCGACGGTTTCCTCCGGAACGCGGTCCAGGAGAAAGATCACCTCGACGTGGGAAAAGTCCGAGAGCCCCGTAAGGCTCTGCGGGCCAAAGCGAGTCTCATCGAACTCGATCTTCGCCCTGACGTCGCCCCAGATGTTGTCCACAGGCGCGGAAATCGAACTTCGAACCACGGCCACGGGGACAAGGGTGACAGGCTGCGGCACAATCTGATTCTACCCGGGGTGGCGGTTCCGCCGCGCTCAGCGCCCCGAAAGCGACTGCATCAATTGAAGCGTCGACGGCGTCCGGAGCGCGATCATCACGCCGGGGGCCAGTCCGCTTCCGATCAGAAGCAGCACGACGGCGGACAGCGCGAGCCGTTCTCTCAGGCGGGCGTCCGGGATCGGGGTGGTGTGAATCGCCCGCTTGCCCAGAAACAGGGTGCTGAACAGGCGGAAGACCGTGATCGCGTTCAGGGCGGTAGCCAGGGGGAGCGCCACGCCGAGCAGAGGCGACGCGAGAAGCGCACCGTGGAACAACAGGTCCTCGGCGGCGAATCCGAGGGTGCCCGGCAGGCCGACCAGCGTAAGCCCGCACACGGCGAAATACACGGCCAGCCGTGGCGCGCGGACGCCGAATCCGAGGTGTCCCCGCGGCGCGAAGACCGTCGTGCTGCGGGCTTCGAGCGACCGGTATACCGCGCACAACCCGCTCATGGCGAACGCGACAGTCCACCAGTGCAGCAGCGCCCCGGTGATGCCCTCCTGCGTCCCGTTGCCCAGTCCGGCGAGGATGAAAGACGCCTGACTCACGCCGAGCATTCCGAGCGTCCGCCTCGGAACCGGCTCGGCCAGAGCGGCGATGGCCATGAAGACGGCCGTGAACAGCGCGAGGACGCTAACGAAGGGGAGCGCCTGATTCGCGATGTCCGGCATAAGTGGAATCACGAACCGGATGAGCAGATAACCGCCGAGGTGGCTGTGCAGCAGAAGATTGACCGGCAGCAGCGATGTGTTTCCGAACGCATCCAGAACCCAGGAATGAAATGGAAAGATTCCCTTTCGCAGCAGGACGGCGGCCATCAGACAGGCGAAAACGGCGCTGCGGGCGCCGGGCAGCGCTTCGAGGAGGAGCGTCCCCATTGCGAGCAGGGCGGTGGACGCGATCTGGGCACTCTGAACTCCCCGGCGCGGGCCGGGAAGCCCGAGGGCATGGGGCGCGGCGCTGAGTGCCCATCCTGCCAGAAAAACCGGGAGCGAGGCGGCGGCGTAGGCGATCAGGGTGCCGGCCAGCAGGCAGGCGAGCGAGAGGCGGCCCGGCCGGTCCAGATCGCGGTTGGGAGCGGCGGCGGCCGCCAGCGCCCACAGCGCCAGAAACGATGCGATGGAGACCAGAGGCAATAAGCCAAGTGTGAACATGCGCCGCGCCTTCGGTCACTCCTGACTTTCACCCGGGGCGGCGGCTTCCGGCGCCTGCGGCCGGAGGGTCCCGCGCGATCCGCCGAGAAAGCGCGACAGACCCGACACCGGAACCAGTACCAGGCGTTCGAGCCAGGCGTCATAGAATCCCCGCTCCAGCCCGAAACGATAGAGCCAGGTCCGCAAGGATTCGTTGAGAAGAGTTTCGATCTGTGCGCCGGTCCGGGGAATCTGTCCGCCAGCGGCGGCGTGGACCCGATGGTAGTCGTGCAGCATCGACGGGGATCGGAGAAACTGCATGGTCCGCACCACGGCGTGACCCATGAGGTGGAACACCGCCAGGCGAGTGAATCCCAATCCGGTTTCGGCGAAAATGACGCCGACCTGAGCCATGGCCGCGTAGGCCAGGGAAACCTTCGCGTCCGGAACGACCCGATGCGCCACCGTCGCGAGAAAAGCGGTCGCCAGCCCGACAACCACCACCGCCGCCCGCAACTCGGCCGAACTTCTGATGAGGGGCTCCGAGCGGAGCAGCAGGTACGCTCCGGCGTGAATCGAGATCGCGCCGTAGAAGATCGAACTCGAAGGGGTGGGACCTTCCATCGCGCGAGGCAGCCATCCGAGGAAAGGTCCCTGGGCCGATTTGCCGGAGGCCGTGATGAACAGCAGGAGCCCCGCGAGAGCCGGGGACGCGGTGTTACCGCCGAGCGATTGATCGGGCCATTGTCCCGAGAAGAGCGCGCTGAACACCGTCGTGCCCCCGCTGTGCAGGACGAACATCGCCAGCAGGAAGCCGATGTCGGCCGTGCGGTAAGTGGCGAAAATCCGCAGCGCGTTGCGCACGGGTTCGCGGCGCTCGTCGAAGAAGGCGACCAGCAGAACGGAGGTGATTCCGAGCAGTTCCCATCCGGCAAACATCAGGTCATAGGAGCCGGCGGAGAAGGCCAGCAACGCCCCGAACGTGAACAGGTGCAGCAGCGCGAAGAACCGGAAGAAGCCGCGTTCCCGGTGCACATAGCGAACCGAGAACGACCCGACGATGCCGGTCAGGACCACAACCAGCAGAATCATCGGCAAAGACAGCCGGTCCGCGGCCAGCGACAGCGGAAAATGGTAGTCGCCGGCCTGGTACCATTGCCCGAGCGAGACGTGGACCGGCCCGCCGCCTTCGCGGATCATCCACGCCGCCAGCCACAGGGAAGCCGCTGTCAGAAGCACGTAAACCGCCCCCGTGAACCCTGCGACGAAACGCTCCGGGGGCGTGAATCCGGCCAGCCACAGCAGCGCCAGAAAGAGGAAGACAGCGCCCGGTGCGGCGACGATTCCGAGAAGCAGCGTCTCCATCAGACAGCCTCGTTGGCGCAGACGGCCGGTTCCGCGGAGCCGCGAATTCTCGCCACGGGCAGATGGTCGCGCTTCCGTTGGTACCACGCCGACGAGGATGGGGCTTCAGGCAGTGTCTCGTCTCCGCCTTCCACCGCCTCCCAGACGCCGTCGCGATAGGCCATGATCGGCCCGCCATCCGGGTCCATGGCCGCCAGCCGGATCCAGCGGTTCGAAACGAACTCCCACAGCAGCGGATTGGCCCGGACTACTTCGAGGAGCCGGCCAGGCGTGGTTTCCACGACAAACAGAATCCGCACCGGTTCGTGAACTTCAACCATCTGCCATGGCAACCCTGTGCGAAGGTCGCTTTCATATCCGTTCATCACTCCGACCAGCCCGGTCACATTGTGCGGAAGCTTGGTGCCGCAGCCGTAGCCCTCGTTGTCGACGAAGGAGAAGTAGTATTCAAGACTGATGCCGCCGCAGACGGGAATCACGGCTCCCAGGATCGCCGCCAGGCTTTTGTTGTCGGGGTCCTGCGCGGCGTCATAGGAGACCAGGAAGGCGCGGCGGTCCAGGAAAAGCCCGCGCGTGGTGGAACGGCGTCCGACGATGCAAACCGAGTTCGTGCAGTGGCCGTACTCCGGACGAGGCTCGGCCAGATGCTCGGCGCGCTCCTCGACATGATGAAGCCCGCCGGCCGGAGTCAGCCCCCACCGCGCCGCTTCGAACCGGCGGCAGCGTTCGTGCGCGCTCCAGGCGCGTGCCCGGTCGAGCGAGTCGCGAACGCGCGCGAGGCTGGCCCGATGGGTGGCGGGGACGGCGTCAAGGTCATACAGGTCGATTTCGTCGCTACAGGTGTCGTGATACCCTCCCACAAACCACGTGTCTTCCGGGATGAGGATGCCCCGGGCGCGGAGGCCCGCGCGGACTTCCGGCCGGTTGGCCACGGCGGCGAACAACCGGGCGTTCGGACCGCCGCGCCGCCCGCCGCAGGCGCCGCAATCATGCGCCGATTCGTGCGGGTTGTTGAGGCTGGTCGATCCGTGCCCCAGGACAACCACGAGCCGGGCGAGATCCTTCTTCAGGCCGGCCGGGCCGAGCACGGCGGCCACGCAGTTCACTCCTTCTTCGGTGGTGAATCCCGCCAGCAGTCCTTCCGTGGCGTCGTGTCCGGCGCGGTCCTCGCGCATGAAAGCCAGTTCGGTTCGCGGTTCGGGCAGAATTCCGTCGTTGAGCCACTTCACGAGTCTCGCGTAGCCCCGAGGCGTGAAGACGCGAGCGGCCAGGGGGAAGATCGTAAACAGGCCCAGCACCGTGGTGCTGATCCATCCCCGGAACAGGGTGCGCGACGAGACGAACCAGCTCCACACCGCGGACGCCCAGAGGCGGCGCAGGGATCGCCTGCGCTCGTAGGCGTCGGCATGACCTTCGGAAGGCTGTTCCCGGATGGCGTGGCGCGGCGTGACCACAACCGGGCAGAGCGGGACCCCGTGCGCGTCATCGATCCCCATATAGTTGATCGCGACACCAAAGAAGCCTGCCGCCCCCAGCGTTTCGATTTCCGGATCTGTTTCCTCGAGGTGGCGCCGGATCGATTCTTCGCGCTCGTCGATACAGAAAAAAACCTGCGCCGCCACGCGCCTGGGCGCCGGCGAAGGGCCGGAGGCGCGGTGCAATTGAAGCGGGAGGAGAATCTGGCGTTCGTGGCGCCGTTCGTAGGCGAGGTGGAGGATGCGCCGCCGCTCCCAGCCGCCGAACGACTCGACGGCCTTGAAAAGGCGGAGAACATCGCCGGTCGGCCGGGACGCGAGGACCCGCGAGGACAGGCCCGCCAACTGCATCGCGTCAAAGATCGCCGCGGCGCGGGCGAGCCGCAACGCCGCGCGGTTCTCCGTCGGCTGCTCCCGGTGGCGCCAATCCCGCGGTGTGCCGGCTATGGCCGCCGTGGCGGCTGTGGTCAAAAGCAGACGAACCGCCAGAAAATCCTGAAGGGACGCCGGGACTCTCTCGTGCGGGGCCAGAGACGGATTCAATTCCAGCTGGCGCATCAGCCCCGCCCATCCGGGCAGCGCGAGCAGTTCGGCAAGGAGCACCCGCTCCCATTCCGATTCAGCGACGCCAAGTTCCTCGAGAAACAACAGGAGGGCATCGTCGCCCTGGAGCGGCCGGACCTTCGCCAGGTACTCGGGCAGCCGCCGCAGCGTGAACGCTTCCATCGCGAAGGGTTGCGAGAGAACGGCCAGGGTGGCGCGGAAGAACCCGTGCTCGCGGCCAGGCATGGGCCAGTAGGCGAGCCCCTGATCGAGAAACACGGAGCTCAGCTTGATGAGCAGCGGGTTGATCACGTCATCGAGGTCGACGCCTCGTGACGCCAGGACTCCGTCGCGCGGCCGGACCGGGTCCCGGCCGCTTGCAGCGGGAAGGTCGGGCAAATGGCTGTGGCAGAACCGGAACAGGTCGGCCGGAGAGTCGAGGGCGAGCGCCGACGCGGCCGCAGGCGGCAGGTCCCGGCGGAAGGAGTCGAGCAGCCCGCCGTCTTCAATCTCCCAGTGGATGCTTTCGGCCGAGAAGCAGCGAACGCCGGGCAGCAGCATGGCCCGCCGGAGGGCGCGCAGCGTCACCTTGCCGGTCAGCGGCTCCTCCCCGCCTTCGGCCGCCAGCACGGCGTCGATGTCCTCCTCCCGGATCCGCCCCGAAGAGATCGCAGCGCGGTAGGCCGCCTCCGTCATGTACGGCTCCGTCCCAAACAACCGGGCCGCCTCGGTCACGGCCTCCTCGAACGGCAGGTGTTGAAAGGCGTGCAACGTATTGTGATGGATGAAGACGCCAATCGGCCCCTGCGCCGGAAGAAAATGGGCGGCGTGACTGATGATTTCCGAAAGTCGAGCCCTTGGAGTTGTTTTGGGATTCACCGCTGGTTGTGTGGGCTTCGGCAACTCCAAATTCTATTCTATTCGGGTCTGCCGGGGCATCGTGCTGTGGACCGCGAACGTACAATGAACTCTTATGGATATCGGCATTGCCGGGCTTGGCCGCATGGGATGGGTCCACGCCCGCCATCTGCTTGAACTCGAACGGGAGGCCGGCCTTTGCCGGCTGGCGGCCATCGTCGACCCGGACGAAGCCCGGACGCGGCGGTTTGTCGAGGAACACGGCTTTAGCGGGCGAATCTTCCCGTCGGTGGAAGCCTATTGCGCCTCCGGCGTCTGCCGCGCCACCCTCGTCGCCACGCCGACGGAAAAGCACCGCGAGCATACAGCCGCGCTGGTCCGGTCCGGCCATCGCGTGCTGCTCGAGAAGCCGCTGACGGGAACGATCGAGGGGGACGCCGCCTTCTGCGCTGAACTCGATCGCGACAGCCCCGACGCGGTGATGCTCGCCTTCCAGCGCCGGTTTGACGCGGCTCTCGGCTATGGACGCGATCTGCTCAAACAGGGAGCGATCGGCCGGCTCTTCAAGATCTATTCGGCGCTCGAGGATTCCGGACCTCCGCCGGACGGCTATCAGAGCCCCGGGATTCTGCCCGACATGTCCGTGCACAACGTCGACGAGATTCTTTGGTTCGCCGGCCGGATGCCGGACCGCGTGATGGCGGTGGGTTCGCGCCTTTACAACCATCGCGTCGCCTCCTGCCGGGAGGACTTTGACGACGCCATGCTGTACATGTGGTTCGGGGACGAGCTCCTCGGCCAGGTGCAGGTGACGCGGAACCACGTCTCCGGATACCGGGTCGAAACAATCCTCTACGGTGACGAGGGCCAGATCCAGATCGGCCGCTTCGCGCAGAATCCGGCCGAGATCGTGGTCGAGGCGTTCGGCCGGCGGGGCCGGACCGAACCCGTCGCCAGGAAGATCTTTCCGGGAGGCAACGGCGGCGCCGGCGCGCCGGAATTCGTCGACCGTTTCGGGCCGGCTTACAAAGCCGAGGCCGCCGTGTTCCTTGACTGCTGCCGCAGCGGCGCGCCTTTTCCCTCGAACCACCACGACGGGTTGCGCGCGCAGCAGGTGATCGCCGCGGGAATGCGGGGAATCCTGACGCGGCAAGCCGCCGAACGCGTGGACGCCGGCGTCGCAACCGGGGAGTCCTGATCGCGCTTTCGTTTTCGATATAATCGCCACAGTCCTTTTGACCGGGCGAGGTGCGACCATGCGACTGTATTGTCTTGCCGCGGCGCTCGCCGCCGCCGGCCTTTTGCGGGGGGATGGCGGGAAACCGGCCGCCACCGGCGGTCCCGACGTCTTTGGCGACGAACACGCTCCCCTGTTTCGCCAACTCAAGACCAGGCCCAACGGCGAACTGACCGGGCGTGTGGCCGCCTCTCTCGGCAACCACGGCGTCTCCTCCTCCCCGGTGAGGCGGGTCAACTTCATCGACCAGCACGTCTTCGGCCGGATGGAGCGTGACGGCGTGCCGCACGCTCCCCTCTCCAGCGAGACCGAGTTCCTGCGCCGCGTTCACCTGGATCTGACGGGCCGCATCCCCTCCGCCTCCGATGTCCGCGAGTTTCTGGCCGATCGCGATCCCGGCAAGCGCGCCCGGGTCATTGACGCGCTGCTCGCCAGCAGCGCCTTCGTCGACAAGTGGTCCTACTTTTTCATGGATCTTCTCCGGGCCAACGGCAAGATGGGCAAGGGCTCGTCGCTGTTCCACTATTGGATGAAGGAGAATCTCGCCGCCGACCGCCCGTACGACGAGGTCGCCCGGGCGATCATCACGGCTTCGGCCAAGAGCAACTCCGTGGTCGCCGCCGCCAACGTGATCGTCCGCGAGCACGTCGAAGGCAAGCCGGGCCAGAACGAGAACGGGGACGACCTGTCGAAGGTTCATCAACTCGATACCCACGACGAGATCTCCATCCTGTTCGGCAAGGTCTTTCTCGGCCTCAACCTTTCCTGCATTTCCTGTCACGACGGCCGCGCACATCTGGAGAAGGTGAATGTCTGGCTCACCTCGCGGAAACGTTCCGACTTCTTCCAGCAGGCGGCGTTTCTCGGCAACGTCCGCTACATTCCACACGTGGAGAACACGCAGGCGGTGATGGGACACTTCCTCGTCGACGACCATGCCCGGGGCTACGACACGCGGGGTTCGAGCATGCTCCGCGTGCCGCGTTTCGGCGGTCCGAACACGCCCGCGTTCATCCTCACCGGAGAGAAGCCGCGGCCCGGACGGGAGCCGCGCGCGGAACTGGCCCGGATGCTGACGAGCCACCCGCAGTTCGCCCGCGCGACCGTGAACATGTTCTGGGCGAAGCTCATGGGGTTCGGGATCGTCGACCCCTACGACGAGTTCGATCTGGCCCGGCAGGACCCCGCCTCGGTGCCGGAAGGCTGGGAGTTGCAGCCGTCGAATCCGGCGCTGCTCGACGCTCTCGCCGCCGATTTTCGCCGGAACAACCACAGCATCCGCCGGCTGTTCTCGGTCATCTGCAATTCGTCCGCCTACCAGCTTTCGGCGCGCTTTCCGGGCGAGTGGAAGGAGAGCTATACGCCTTACTACGCCCGCAAGTACGTGCGCATGCTCGGCGCGGAGGAATTGCATGACGCCATCGCGCTGGCCACCGGCCGTCCCGGGTCGTTCCGGCAGGGACGGGAAAGCATGGGCATGGCGATGCAGTTGAGCGTCCCGCAGGCCTCAGGCGACCTGAAGAGCTTCATGACGGCGTTCGGCCAGTCGAACCGGTCCAACCCGCCGCGGCCCCCCGCGCCGTCTCCGCTTCAGCCGCTGATTCTGATGCGGTCACCCGTCGTTACCGAGCGCGTCCTGGCGGAAAAAGACAGCCGGGTCCAGCGCCTGCTCGCCAGCTATGACGACAACGGCAAGGTGGTCGAGGAATTGTTCCTGTCAACGTTGTCGCGGCCGCCTTCGGAGAAGGAGCGGCAGTTTGCGTCCGCTTCGCTGGCGGCCAACCGCGTGGAGGGTGCGCAGAACCTGCAATGGGCTCTGCTCAACCTGGTGGAATTCCTTTACAACTACTGAACGCCAGGAGGGAGGTTCGACCATGAGGCCAATCGAAACCGTGCGGGACCTGCGGCCCACGCGCCGCGATCTGCTCGAGTTCGGCGGACTGGGACTGCTGGGCGCTTCGGTCAACGCCGTCTGGCCGCTCCAGGTAAAGGCTGCGGGCAAGCCGAAAGTCACCCCCCGCGGCAACGCGCGAAACGTGATTTTCTACGAGTTCTCCGGCGCCATCAGCCACGTGGACGGGTTCGACTTCAAGGAGAATCCGTCCACGCCCAAGGACTTCGACGTCCGCAGGCTGCCGTCGGGAATGCACCTTTCCCACCGCCTGTTTCCCCGCACCTCCGCCCTGATGGACCGGATCTGCGTTTTGCGTTCGCTGCGCAGCATGAGCAAGTCCACTTCCGCGGCCAGTATTACGTGCAGACGGGCCGCCAGATGAATCTGGCGTTCGCCAAGGAGATTCCTTCCGTCGGCAGCGTCATCGCCTCGGAACTGCACCCGCGGCGGCGCGAAGCCGACACCTTCCCGGCGTATCTGTCGTTCAACCTCGAACGGGGCGCGGCCGGAGCGCTGGCCACGGGTTTCCTGCCCGCGCGGTTCTCCGTCTTCGACCTCAATCCGGAGCAGGCCGTCAGGGGGATGGCGCTCGACGGAAAAGCGATCGAACTGGTGGAGCAGCGCTGGCGGCTGCTGGCCGGCCTGCGCGATCTCGAGCGCAGCCGGGTCAGCCAATACGGCAAGGAGATGGGCGCTTTCGAGGACTTCAGCGAGACGGCGCACCGCCTGCTCTCCGATCCCCGCTGGCCCGCGGCGTTCCAGATCGCCGCGGACGACCGCAAGCGCTACGGGAACACCTCCGTCGGGATGTCGTGCATCCTGGCCCGCAATGTCCTCCGGCAGGACGCCGGCACGCGCTACATTCACATCTGCCATCCGGGCTGGGATCACCATGCGAAGATCTGGGACAAGTCCGCGTCCTCGAACCACTACAAGCTGATCGACGAGTTTGATCCCGCCTTTGCGAGCCTGATCGAGGATCTCGCCGCGTCCCCCGCCCCGGGGTCGCCCGGCCGGAGCCTGCTCGACGAAACGCTCGTCGTCGCGATGGGAGAGTTCGGCCGCACGCCGGGCCGGGTCAACCACCTGAACGGGCGCGATCATTACAACCCGTGCTTTCCGGCGCTGTTCGCGGGTGCGGGCGTCAAGGGCGGCCGGGTTCTGGGCGCCACGGACGCGGACGGCGCCAAGTGCGTCGAAACAGGATGGGGAAGGAAGGAACAGCCGCGCATCGAGAATGTGGTCGCCACGATGTACTCGGCCCTGGGGATCGATTGGACCAAGGAGATCCACAACACGCCCTCCCGGCGGACTTACACCTACGTGGACCCGCTCGGCGCCAACGGCTACATTCCGACCGACGAACTGGCTTCGATCTACGGTTAGGCTCCGGGCCCGGCAGGCGCCCCGCCGGGCGAGATAAAATCTTAGCTCCATGAAGGGACTTGCGGTTTTCGGAGCCGCCGTGGCGATTGCCTGCGCGGGACCGCCAGGCATGGTGTTCATCCCCGGCGGTGACTTCCTCCGCGGCCGCTCGCACCCCAACCCTGATGCGGACCTCGCCTGGTATCCGAACCCTCTTAAAGACGATCTGCCCGCCCGAAAGGTCGAGGTCTCCCCGTTCTATCTCGATGAGTCGGAGGTGACCAACGCACAGTTCGCGGCCTTTCTGGCGAAGTCCGGGCGCAAGCCGCCGTTCTACTGGCCCGGCGGCAAGCCTCCGCAAAGCAAGCTCTCCCACCCTGTTGTGAACGTGACCTGGGAGGAGGCCGGCGCTTACTGCCGCGCCGCCGGCAAGCGCCTGCCTACGGAGGCGGAATGGGAGCGGGCCGCGCGGGGCCTGGCGGAGGGTCAAATGTATCCCTGGGGCAACCGCGCTCCCACGGCGAAAGATGCGCGCTATGACGCGCTCGATGGACCGGGCCCCGTCTGCCAGTTTCCGAAGAACGGATTCGGGCTGTGCGACATGGCCGGCAATGTCTGGGAGTGGACCGCCGATTGGTACGACCGCAGCTACTACGGGGTGGCGCCCGCACGCGACCCCGCCGGTCCGGCCACCGGCCTGTACCGGGTTCTTCGCGGCGGCTCGTGGTTTGACCAGCCCCGTTTCCTCACCAACTCCTACCGCAGCTGGGCGCGGCCGGAGGAGCGCAGCCCGACCATCGGTTTCCGTTGCGCCCGGAGTTTCCGCCGGTAGGATTCGCCGGGGCCGCGGCTGAGAACCGATCACGGTAACGGGTCCGCGATCGCCGAAAGCTGGTTCGCATCCACCGTACAGTCGACTGGTTCCGGAGTGGAACGCAGAGGCGGACGAGGGCGAACGCAAACGGGCAGCGAGCTAACTAGGTCTGCGTGGCTGCTTGATGCGCGCAAGGTGAGCTTTGTGCGAGCAAGAAATCGCTGATCTGCGCTCCGAGGTCGGTCCAGTTAACGAGATACTTGCCTAAATGTGAAACACGCAGATTATTTTGTTTCCCGCGCTCTACCTCGCCCATCGCCGCCTCCTTTGCCTCGGCGCAAGTGAACAGCGCATACCGGTTCGTGCCTTCGGGCTGATTGGCATCGACGAATACCCACCTGACCGAAGAGTCAAAGAGGCAAAGATCGGAATCGCCACATAAAAGGAGATCGACCTGCGGTCCCATGCCGCGTTCATTTCCAAAACCTATCGCGTTTTTGCGCTGCCGATGGAATGCCTTAACTTCAAAGAGTCGCACGGCGCCTCCGGAAGCGACCCTCAGAAAAACCGCCACATCCAAGCCAAACTTTTCGACGATGACGAATTTGCGGTGTGCTCCCTGCAAGATGCCTTCGATGAGCGCTACGACTGCTCTCTGAAACTCCCTTTCCGGGTAGACGGTCGACGGTTCAGGTGGCATTTTCTTAATTGTCGCTGCTGCCGGGTTACAGGGAAAGGACTCCCTGATTCCCCCAATGGTCAGATGTGACCAGCCATGCCTGCCATCCGGTTGCACCCATTTGGCGGCGTTCCTGGCCGGACGCCGGGCCGCTTAGCAGGGCGCGAACGTGATGCTTCCTCCGAAGAGGAATCCCTCGGGAGTAGACTTGGGAGGGCAGCCGCCAGGGAGTTCGCCAAGATTCTGAAGTGGCCGGAGTACCAGGTATGCCGGCACGAGATCGACGAGCGGGCTAAACTGCCACAACTTTGCGTGCGGCGCAACATCAAAGCCCTGATACGCCGGGGTCGCGGCTACAGGAATCTGCGCTACCCGCTGTTGAAGTTCCAGCGCATGGCGGTGACCAACATCGAATTCGTGGTACTCCGAAAAGCGGCCTAAAATGCGGTTCTCCACGAATCTTTTCTCAGAACTTCAGGATCATCCTTGGATTTAGAAAATGGTAGGGTCCACCGGGAGGTCCCGGGGTCACTCGACGGCGGTGCGCGTGACGCGATGGCGATGGTCGAACATGCCGCGAAGTCCCCGCGCCACCGCCCACGACAGCCCGCGATTGACGATGGCGCCGCCCGGCAGTTCGAACTCGATCCGGTCCGTCAGGCGGCACCGGCCGCCGACGTCCTCGAACTCGTGGCGGTGGATCCATTTCGCAAACGGGCCTTCGATCTGCTCGTCGACGAAGAGGCGGTTCTTCTCGTACGCCGTGTGGAGCGCGACCCAGCGCACGAATCCGATCCGCAATTCGACCCGTGTTCCAGCCTCGAGTCCGTGGCCGTGCCGCGCGATCAGCCGCACGGGCGGAAACGGCGGTGAGAGCAGGGCGAGCGCATCGGGCCGTTCGTGAAACCGGAACACGCTCTCGACAGACGCGTTAAGCAGCACGGTCCGGACGAAGAGGGGCACCCGTAAAGTGTAGCGTTTCGGAAACCAATTGCAACGCGCGGCGGAAGAACGGCATCCCAAAGGGGCGAGATGGTCGTTGCGCTTCACAATGCCGCCACCTGGTTCATGACCGGATTGATCTGGACGATCCAGCTTGTGCACTACCCGATGTTTTCGATGTTGCGCGAATCCACGTTCAGGGAAAGCCACCGTAGGCACGCCAGACGGATCACCTGGATTGTGGGGCCGGCGATGATCCTGGAGATGGCGACGGCTTTGTCGCTTTTCATCGAGCGGGCTCCGGGCGACCCTGCCGCTGTCGCGGGGCTCTCGCTGGTGGCCGTGATCTGGATCGTGACAGGTTTCGTCATCGTGCCGATTCACGGGCGGCTTCAGCGGGGCCCCGACCCGGCGCTGGTGGTTTCGCTGGTTCGATGGAACTGGATACGAACCGCCGCCTGGTCGGTCCGGGGAGCCATCTGCCTCTTGTGTTTGTGAGGCCGGGAGCGCCAGCAGCCGGGCAGGCTGGACGCCCAGGGGGAATCAACAGAGTTCCTCATCTTTCGATGAGGAAGCGCCCGCCCGCCGCGAGGCGCGATCATCTCCCGACAGGGAGGTTCGCGTTGGCGGCCAGATTCGTACCTGGGATGGTCGCGCGCAGCCGGAGGGGTGTCGGGTCGTTGGGTGTAAACCGGAACGTCGCAACGCCGTCGGCGTTTGTGGTGAGGTCGACGGGGCCGCTGCCGGTCCGGCCGGGGATGGAGACGTTGCCGGACTGAACCTCGACGCGGACTCCCGCGCCGCTGACCGGCGCCTCAACAGCAAGCACACGGATCCCCACTTCGCCGAGCCGGCCGACGACCGGCAAGACGCCGGGCAGGAACTGAATCGAGGTCGGGTCGCGTCGAGGTCCGCCAGCCGCAATCAGCGTGATGGATCGCAGGATCTGGCCGGCCAGAATATTGAGATGGACCGGGCCGTTGGCGGCCGGACGAAAGGTGATGAGGAAGCGTCCTGTCGGGCCGGCCCGGAACTGGGAGGCGGTGTTGTTGCGGAACGGCGTGCCATTGACAAAGTTGGCGGTGGAGGTCGGGCTCCAGGCGGTGACGATGGCGTCGCCCAGAGGCTGGTTGTTCCGCGTAACAGAGATGGTCAACGACGCGTCGGAGCCGACTGGAACGTTCCCGACGGGGAGGGTTACGTCGAGATTGGTCGGCAGAGGGGCCAGGCGGTTCACGATCGTGAACGGCAGGGGCACGTTCGGCAGGCCGACGGGCTGGATGTTAAGCGACCCGGGGCCTGCCGGACCGGCCGTGAAACGCGTGCGAAGGATTCCCTCTCCGTCCGAGAGCACCGTGGAAGTTCCATCGGGCAGTGGGATGCCGTTGACGTGAAGGTCCGTGACGCCGGGTCCCGGGGCGACGAGGAATGGATGAAACGGGACGAAGTTGCGGGGAGACGTGGTGAACGTGTCGGGCGGCGCCACGTAGGCATGGTCTCCAAAGACATACGTGCCTGTCTCCGTGAAAGGATACGCGCCGCCCGTGCTGACAAAGCGGCCCCCGGGAGCGACACAGGTGATTTTCGAGGCCCAGCTTCCCGTCTGGGGCCGGACGTGGCCGGCGGTTGGCAGGGTGTCGGCATGGCGCTCCAGGTGATCGTCGTCGCCGACGATGAGGTTGATCACGAATTCGCCGGGCGCCGTGCACCGGAACTCCTGCGCAGGGCCCCGGGCGTCGAGATCATCGAAGTTGGTGTTGTCCAGGTAAGCGTCAGCGTCAAGGTTGTCGGTCGCGGCCCGGAGGGCATCGGCGCCGGGATCGACTTCGTGCGGACCGCGGCAGGGTTGCTGGCGGCAGGGCTGGCGATCGTTCAGATCCCACATGTGGGTGTACGGCTCGATCAGCCCGTTCGCCATGTCGACGTCCGAGGAACCCGCTCCTGACAACTTCACAACCGCACCGACGGGAACCGTAATCTCATCAACGGGGTTGGCGCATGCGCCCCCGCCGCGGGAGACGGGCAGGATTCGCAGACTTCCGAAGGTAGCCTCCACGATGTGGTTGTCGGCGGCAGGGGCGTAGAGCGCATCGAGGAATTGCTGCCATTCGGCGTCCGCTGGGAACGGAAACCGGGGCGCCGGGGGGCGCGGCCATTCTGTTCGGGGATTGAGGCGCCGTTCCGAGATGCCTTCCTCGTACTCGACCGAGAGCGGCAGAGAGCCCCGGCTGGAAGCATAACTCACGCGGAGCGAATTTCCATCCTCCTCGCGGGCCAAGGCCGGAAGATCGTGCGGGTCCGAAGTGGGGGGAAAATCGATTTTGTGAGCGCGCCAAGCCGGCAGGTGGATCGTCAGGCCTCGCGTCGTGGTGGTTTGCCCGGTCCGGAAGAAATCCCGGTTCTGCGCGGTAACGTTATTCCGGATCCATGTCAGGATTCCCGGAATGGCGCGCTTCGCGCACGCAGGCACACTCGAATCCGCCTGAACGCGCTCGGCGAAGTCGGCCAAGTCGGTGAAGTTATCATCCAAGGCTCGCCATGAGCGCCGCGCGGCATCCATGATGCGAACCTGCACATTGTCCGATGGATCATCACGGCGATTGAAAATGGGCATCGCTTCCCGCATCTGCGCTGACCATTCGCGGATCAGGGCCATAAGTTCAGGGAGTCGGCGCAGATCCATGAACGCCACAGGCGATTTTGTCTCGGCCAGAAGCTGTTTGCCAAGCTGCTCGCCGTCAACAGAGGGATCTTGTGAGAGGGCACGGGATATCCGTGTCAGGCTGAAGGAAGTAAGGTTGGGAAACCCGACGAGGAATCTGGCGCTTGAGCTGACCTGCCGGGCCAGTTCCGCGAGCGCGCTGTAATTTGAATCGAGAATCAGCAGTTCGACCTGGGTTCCGGCCAGCGCCATGGAGAGTTCCCCCGGGTAGAAGCCGTCGGCGGCGAAACGGCCGCGGGCGCTGGCCTGCTCTCCGAGGATCTTCCATCCGGCTCCGTGACCCGCCACGATGAGAGCAAAGCGTTCAGCCGGGTAGTTTGCTTTGGCCCAGGCGAGGAACGCAGCCAGTTCCGCCGCGGACGCGGAATGACGGTCGTTCAGGTAGACTGGTCCGTCGGAGGAGTCGAGGTAGAGGAGGCCCGGATTCACCGGAGGGGTGATCTGTCCCCGGAGAGTCCGACGGCCGGAATGGATGGTCCAGTGCACGAGGTAGTTGACGTCCGCGTTGGAGCCGCCTTCCTCCTGAATCCGCAAGAAGGGAACGATGTCTGGAAGGACGTCCTCGCCTGCGAAGTACCACATGACGGTCCACTTCTTGGCCGGCTCAGCCCGTCTGCCCGGTTCGGGACCGTGTTTACCGGTCTGCATGGACACCGCGCCCGGGGCGTCCTGGACCGAAATGTAGTTCTCGATCGCTTCCAGGTTCCTGCGGCCGGGCGTGGGAAAGAAGGAGTGGCGCCCACCGTTGGACTCGAAATCGGGCGGCTGGTTGGTATCGTTGGAATCCTGGTCGCGGCCGGCCGAAACGCCCCGGGGAATCTCCCGGACGCGGTCGGTCAGCGAGTACCAGAGGAAGTCGCGAACGAGGTCTGTGTCCGCGTTCCAGATTCGCGCAGCGACGGCGTCGGCGTCGGCCCTTCCGCTCTGGCGGGGAGTTGAGAAGCGCCGCCAGGACAGGAAGTCGGCGATGCCGGCGGGCGAATACAGAGCGGCGGCGTCCTGGTCCGGGTTCCAGAGCGGGGAGGCGTCTGGGGAATAGACGTGCGCTCCGTCGGGACCGAACTCCGTCCGGTCCTGGCCGGCCGTGAAATGAAGGACGAGGTATCCGGAGGGCGGGATCGTCAACGGGGGCAGGCTTCGGGCGGAGGGAACGTCCGGGCCGCCGCGGTTGCTGAGCTTCCAGCCGGAAAGATCAACCGGCTCGGAGCCCTTGTTGTGCAGCTCGACCCACTGGTGATTTCGATCCGGAGGTCCGGAGGGAGACGGATCGAAAAGGATCTCATTGATAACAACCTGCGCAAACGCAAGGGAGGCACAGGCGAGTTGAAGCGCCGATGAAATCAGGACTCGCATAGCGCACCCGCCAGCGGAGTATACCACCCAAGTTGGTTCGAGTCGAGCCTCGAAAGCGATGGATCGGGGCGGCGACGGATCCGCTTGCGTTCACTGGCAGGGGAATAGTATCCTCCGACAGAAGCGTGCGCCGAGTGACCCGAATCACAGTTACTACAGGCCTTCTCGTACTAACTGCCTGTTCGAGGCAATCACCGCCTTTGCCGAAGGTCAACGTGGAGGGGATGTACCCGCCGGTGAAGCGCCTGGTCGCCGAGACGATGGAGCAGGCGCAGATGCAACCCGACAGCGCCGAGGCTGCCGGCAGGCTTGGGATGGTTCTGCTGGCTCACCGCTTTCCTGATGTGGCCGAGCCATGCTTCGAACGCGCGCGGAGGCTGAATCCGAACGACGAGCGCTGGCATTACTACAAGGGGGTGATCTGTCAGCGGAAGAAGGACTTTGCGTGCGCCGCAGAGGCCTTCCAACGGGCGTTAGGGATCAAAGGGGATCTGTTTGCGGCCAAGGTGCTGCTGGGGGAGTCCCTTTTCGGCATGGGCGACCTGTCCGGGAGCCGCGAATGGTTTGAATCGGCGCTCAAGGATCGGGAGAACGCGCCGCGCCCGCGATTCGGGCTGGCGATGGTCTCCCTGAAAGAAGACAAGCTGGAAGCGGCCCGGAAGGACCTGGAGAGTCTGGTCGCGGCGTACCCGCGCTACGACGAAGCCAAGTTCACGTTGGGCAATTTGTATCGCCGGCAGGGCGAGGCGGCGAAAGCCGCAGCGCTGGTGGCCGGATACGAGCGGTCCCGGAGCGCGGAGCCGACGCCGGCGCCGTTCGATGATCCACTGATGCGCGAGGTGAACAAGTTGAACGTGGGCCCGGACGCGGTTCGGCAGCGCGCCCGGAGGCTCGCATCGAGCGGACGGCTTCCGGCGGCGATCCGGCTGATCGAGGAGGGATTGCGGGAAGATCCGAAGCAGGCACCGTTTCACCTGGACCTGGTTGTGCTTTACGGCAACGCGGAAATGTTCGACAAGGCGGAAGCCAGTTACCAGGCGGCGCTGAAAACGCTTCCCAACGACCCCACGCCGCACGAGGCCTACGGGATGATGCAGCTAAAGCGGAAAGATCTTCCGGCGGCGATCGCGGCGTTCACCAAGGCAATCGAGGCGGGCCCGACGCTGAGCAGCGCCCGCTTCCGGCTGGCGCAGTGTCTCGTCAAGGTGGGCAAAAAGAAGGAAGCGGAGGAGCAGTACCGCAAGGTCCTCGAGTCGGAGCGTCACATACAGGCGAGCGTCGATCTCGGCCTGCTGCTTTCGGCCGAGGGACGCCATGCCGAGGCGCTGCCTTTTCTGCTGGCGGGCCAGGATCAACGAGTGCAGGACGAGGCGAAACTCTACCACGCGCTCGGCCTGGCGTACGAGGCCGCCGGAAAGGCGGAACTGGCGCAGGAAAACCTGTTGCGCAGCAAGGTGATTGCCGCAGCTCAGGCCCACCGGGCCGATCCCGCGCTCAAAAGCCGATCTTCAGCCCGAGCTGGAGCGTCCGCGCGGGGGCGACTGCGGTAACCTGGCCGAACGTGGAGGCCGTCGCGGTCGCCGGCAGGCCCGTGCCGACGCCGGTGAACGAGACGTGGTTGAAGAAGTTGAACCACTCCGCTCTCAGCTGCATCGCGACGCGTTCGGTGGCCCGAATATTTTTGAACAACGAGACGTCCCAGTTGTTCATCCCCGGCCCGCGGATGACGCCGCGGGCGCCGTTTCCGAAGCGGCCGGCGGGCGGCAGCGCGAAGGAGACGGTGGGATCGAAGAAGAAGTTCCCGGTCACGGTGGCGCCGTTGGGGAGCCGGAAGCTGCGGGTCTCGCGCGGCGACAGGTATTGCAGGGGCGCGATGAAGTCGGGGCGGGTCGCGGTCTTTCCGGTACCGGTCGGGTCGCCGGTGAACGAGAAGCTGGGCGTAAAGGTCTGGCCGGAGGTGAAGTTGCTGATGCCGGACAGTTCCCAACCGCCGAGGAGGTGTCCGGCGAGGTCGCGGCGGTTGCGGAAGAAGGGCAGTTCCCAGATGTAGTTGAGCACGAGGACGTGGGTACGGTCGAAGTCGGCGACGCTGCGCTCGGCGGCGATGTCGTAGGTGTACTGCACCCCGGCGCCCTGTTCGCCGTAAGCGTTGGTGATGGTCTTGCCCCAAGTGTAAGCGACACCGAGTCCGAGGCCCCTCTGGAACCGGCGCTGGAGCGAGGTTTGCAGCGAGTTATAGCCGGAGGAACCGGGGGTGGAGAGCCACGTGATGCTGCCGAACCCGGGGAACGGGCGGAGGCTGTCGCGGGGAACGGCGGCGGCGCCGGGCCGAAGGCGGGTTCCGATGAGCAGTTCGTTGATGTCGATGCCCATGGTGATGAAGCGGCCCTGCGTACCCTGGTAGCGCACTTCGGCCAGGAGCGCCTGTGGCAGGCGGCGCTGGAATCCGATGGAGTAGCTGTAGACCCGCGGTACGCGAACGTCATTGCCCCAGGAAGTCGGCGAGGAGGGCAGGATCTGGGTGCGGCCGCCGGCGGGCGCGTCGATGTTGGCGTCGAAAACCGTGACGCGATTCAGGAAAGGGACGCCGTTTCCGGTCAGAACAGTGCTGCCGCTGCGGATCCGGTCGTAGGTGATACCGCCGCCGCCGCGAATGGACCAGTCGCCAGAACCGGTCGGGTCCCAGGCGAACGACAGCCGCGGCGACGGGTTGAGGAACGGAGTGGTGTACGAGCCGCGGGGAACGCCGCGGAACAGGCGGTTCCACTGCGGATCGTCCGCCACGGCAACCCGTCCGCGGGCGCGTTCCGGCCAGCCGTCTCCGGTGAAGGACAGCCCGTTGACGTAGAAGTTACCGATGAAATCGCCGACGCCGGGCACGAGCGATCCGTCGCCGTTGAAGCGGGGGGCCTTGGCCGGGTCGTAGAAGGACGGGCGGAAGGCGATCAGGTTGTTGACGGCGCTGTAGACGGGCCCGACGTGGACGAAGCGGATTCCGTATTCAAGCGAGAAGTTCGGCCGGACGCGCCAGGTGTCCTGGGCGTAAAACTCGTTCTGCCAGAACCGTGTGAAGATCACCGAGTCGGGCGAGGCCTCGCTGTAGCTCTGGAAGTTGCCCACCAGCGCGTCGGCGATCGGGTTGCCCGTCGAAATGCCGGACGCGCGGGAGAAAGTGACCGCGCCGTTTTCGCGTGCGCCGCCTTGCAGGACGTTGGCGTTGGCGCGGTAGCGCTCGATCCAGAGTCCGAACTTGAGCGAGTGGTTGCCGCGGATATGGTTGATGTCGTCGCGCAGCAGGAACAGGTGGTGGAAGGTGGTGAGATTGCTGCCGATGCCGTAGCCGGCGAAACCCTGGATCGAGACGTCGGGACCGGCGCCGAGGCGGGTCCCGGGAAACAGTTCGGGATAGTTGAGGCCGAGTTTGTCGCGCTGGAAGTTGCCAGTGAGGGAGTCGTTGGCGATGCGCGTGCCGGACCACGAGAAATTGAACGTGTTGACCAGGGTGGGCCGGAGCGTCTGGCTGACGTTAAGCGACCAGATCACGCCTTTGCGGCGGTTCGTGTTGCCGACGATGGCGAGGGCGCTGCCGTTGCCGTCGTCGGAGAAATCGAACTGGTCGCGGATGCCGCGGACGAAGACCTGGGTCCGCTCGGAAAGGTTGTAGTCGGCGCGGACGAGCTGCTGGTCCTGGTCGCCGCGGGCGGTGGTCTGGGTGACGTAGTTGAAGCCCTGGCCGTTGATGTTCGGCAGCGGGTAGGGTTCGAGCAGCCGGGGGCCGTTGCGCGACCAGAACTGCTGGGGGAGCACCTTGGGTTCGGAAGGATTGTACGGCTGGCGCGTGCGCGGGTCGATGGGGGCGGTGAGAGGCGAATTGCGGAAATCGCCGCGGCGCTCCTCGGCGGTCGGTACGAGGCCGGTGCGGGTGGTGGCGTTGCGTTTCGGGGAAAAGCTGATCGAAGTGAAGAAGAACGCCTTTTCCCGCTGCCGGTTCCACTTGCCGGGGATAAACACGGGACCGCCCAGGTTGAATCCGTAGTTGTGGTAGCGCAGGTTCGGCCGGCGGGCGCCGCTGCGGTTGCTGATCCAGTCGCTGGCGTCGAAGGCGTCGTTGCGGAGGAACTCGTAGGCGAGCCCGTGAAACTCGCGCGTGCCGGACTTGGTGATGACGTTGATCTGGGCGCCCTGGTTCTGGCCGTACTCGGCTGCGTAGGAGCTGGTGGTGACCTTCACTTCCTGGATGGCGTCGACATTGGGGTTGACGTGCGGGGTGCCGTTGGAGCCGACGTTGAGATTCCACGCCCCGTCGACCATGAATCCGGACGTGTTGCCGCGGAGGCCGTTGATCTGCTGGTCCGCGGTGCCCGTCAGGCCGAACGAGGAAGAGTAGCTGACCGTGACGCCGGGGATCAGTTGCAGCAACTGAACGTAGTTGCGCCCGTTCAGGGAGAGCTGCGTGACCTGTTTGCTGGTGATCACCTGGCCGACCTCGCCCGTGCTGGTCTCGACGCGGTTGGTCAGCGCCGTGACCTCGACCACTTCCGACACGACTCCGGGCACGAGGTTGGCATTGACCGTGACCTTCGAGTTGGCGTTCAGTTCGACGCCGCTCTCGGTGAACTTCTTGAAGCCCTGGGCCTCGACGGTCACGTCGTAAGAACCGGGCAGCAGGTCGGGAAGGATGAACAGGCCGGCCTCGTTCGAACGGGCGCTCCGGGTCTGTCCGGTGCCGGTGTTGCGCACCGTCACGGAAGCGTCCGGAACCACGGCGCCGCTGGAATCGAAGACAGTGCCGGAGATCTGGCTGGAGATGACCTGCGCGTGCGCGGCCAGGGGAAGCAGGGCCAAAGCGATGAGGAATCTCATGTAATGAGCTTATATCTGATTGGCGGGCAGAGTGGGCGATGACCGGCGCGGGCCGAGTGCGCCACGAACCGGCGTCAGACGGAAATGGTATAGTCTCCGGAAGACGGCCTGGAACCGCGGCGCCGAAGGCGCCCTGCGCGACGCCGGCGAAGGTTCGCCAGGAAAGGAAGCCCGCCGATGCTGGGAATCAATCCGTACATTTCGTTCAAGGGGAATTGCCGCGAGGCGATCGAGTTCTACAAGAGCGCGCTCGGAGCGGAAGTGACGTTCGTTCAGACCGTGGGCGAGTCGCCGATGGCGGACATGGGGCCGGCGGCGAACATCCTGCACTGTTCGCTGAAGATCCTCGGGTCGACGGTGATGATGAGCGATGACCCGAGCCCGGGCGCGGCCGCCGCGGGGAACATCAGCCTGGCCGCCGGCCTGAACGACGTCGCGGAGGCGCGGCGGATATTCGACAGCCTGGCCGACGGCGGGGCGGTGATCCAGCCGCTGGCGAAGACATTCTGGGCCGAGGCGTTCGGGATGGTGACCGACCGGTTCGGCGTCCGGTGGATGATCAACTGCGACGCGCCTCAGTAAGGCGGGGAGCGCCGGCCTTTTCGCCGCGTGCGCGCACGTCAGCCCGCTGGCGTTCCTCGGCGCGAAACTCGCCGGCGCCTGCCACATCGCGAGGCCGCTGACCGTCCTGGGTGTTTGGCACGCGCCTTTGCGCCAGGGCCGCAGCGGCCGCGGCCGAGCTCAGGTGCATCGGGAGGCCCGCCACGCGCCAGGCACGCCAAAAAGGGAAGGCGCGGGTTCGGAGAAGCGGCCGGCATCGACTAAAATGGGAGCTGACGTGATCGATATCGTTGTCAACGGCGAGCCGCGGCGGATCCCCGAAGGACTCAGCGTGGAGGCGTTTCTGCGGCACGCGGGGATCGATCCGGAGCGGGTGGCGGTGGAGATGAACCGGGAGATCGTGCGCAGGGCGGCGTGGCCGGAGACGGTGGTTCCCGCGGAGGCGCGGATTGAAGTTGTGCAGTTCGTCGGCGGCGGTTGAGGCCCTCCCGTTACAATAGGACTTCATGCCACGAGTGCGCTTCGCGCCCTCGCCCACCGGATACCTGCATATCGGCAGCGCGAGGACGTTCATCTTCAACTGGCTGTACGCCCGCCGGAACCACGGGACGATGATCCTGCGCATCGACGACACGGACGCGGACCGCAACACGGAGGCGTCGCTGCAATCGATCTATGACGGGCTGCGCTGGCTGGAACTGGACTGGGACGAGCACTACCGGCAGTCGGAGCGGGTGGAACTGCACAAGAGGCTCGCCTGGGAGATTTTCGAAAAGGGCCACGCCTACCGCGACTTCACGCCGGCGGCGGGCGAAGAAGAGACCGGGGACCGGTCCCAGGGTCCGTGGCTGTTCAACCCGGGGATGCGCGAACTGTCGCGGGAGGAAAGCGACCGCCGGGCCGCGGCGGGCGAAGGGTTCGTGCTGCGGTACCGGGTTCCCAGGGGCGCGGGCCGGACGATCGGCTTCGCCGACGGGGTGTACGGGGCGCAATCGAAGGCAGCGGACGACGTGGAGGATTTCGCGCTGCTGCGAAGCAACGGGATGCCGACCTACCACATGGCGTCTTGCGCCGACGACGCGGACCTGAGGATCACGCACATCATCCGCGGGCAGGACCACCTTTCCAACACGTTCAAGCACATCCTGATCTTCGAGGCGCTGGGCGTGACGCCGCCGGAGTTCGCGCACCTGCCGCTGCTGATCGCGCCGGACGGGGCGAAGCTGTCGAAGCGGCGGCATGGCCCGGTGGTGAGCGTGACGACGTACCGGGACGCGGGATTCCTGCCCCATGCGTACGTGAATTTTCTGTGCCTGCTCGGATGGTCGCCGAAGGACAACCGGGAACAGATGACGCGGCGGGAGATTGTGGAGGCGTTTTCACTGGCTGGGGTGAATCGGGCCAACGCGGTGGTGAATTTCAGCGAGGAGGATCCGATCGATCCGAAGGCGCTCTGGCTGAACACGCAGCACCTGCGGACGTGTCCGGTCGAAGAGCTGCTGCCGCGGGTGAAGGCGGCGCTGGAGGCGGCGGGGCTGGCGGCGCCGGAGCCGGAGGAGAGGTTCCGCCACACGGTGGACGTGATCCGCAGCCGGTATGCGACGCTGAACGATTTCGTCACGAAGGGCCGCGCGTACTTTGCGGACGACTACCCGATGCAGGCGGAGGCGGAGGAGAAGCTTAACGTTCCGGGAGCGCGGGAGTCGCTGCGGGAGCTGGCGGCGCGGCTGGCGGCGGCGGGGGAGTTCACCGAGCAGTCGGTGGAGGCGGAGGTGCGGAAGCTCGCGGAGGAGAAGGGTATGAAGGCGGGCGTGCTCATCAACGGGTCGCGGGCGGCGTTGACGGGGCAGACGGTGGGCCCGAGCGCGTTCGCGGTGTTTGTGGCGGTGGGCCGGGACCGGGTGTTGCGGCGGCTGGCGGGAGTCTGAGGGAGGACGGATGGTTATCGTAGGAATCGGAGGCATCCTCAGCGAAGCGGCGGCGGCGCTGCTGCGCGACGGCGAACTGGTGGCCGCGGTGGAGCAGCGCAAGATCGCGCGGTATACGCGGCTGGGCGACCTGCCGCACGAGGCGATGGAGGCGTGCCTGAAGATGGCGGGCGTCGACCGCGCGAAGGTGGACTGCGTGGCGCTGGTGCGGCCGGTGGGAGCGCGGCCGGAGACGTCGCTGCACCTCCAGTTGCGGTCGCTGTTTCCGGCGGCGCAGGTGGCGCTGCTCGATCACCACACGGCGCACGCCGCGTCGGCGTTTTTTGCGAGCGGGTTCGACGAGAGCGTGGTGCTGACGCTGGACCGGCAGGGGGATCTGCGGTGTGGGGCGCGGTGGACGGGAAAGGGGCCGCGCCTCGATCTGGACCGCGAGTTGTACTTCCCCGATTCGGTCGGCGACATCTACAGCCGGGTGACGGCGCTGCTCGGGCACAATCCGAACGCGGACGAGCACAAGATCCAGTGGCTTTCCTCGTCGGGCGACGGGCGGTTCGCGCCGTTGTTCCGGGACATTCTGATGGGGAACGGGGATCCGTGGCCGCGGTCGGACTGGTCGTATTTCGATTCGCACCGGGTGTCGGGGGGCGGATTCGGACCGCGGTTCTATGCGGCGCTCGGGCTGCCGGACCAGGCGGAGATTCCGCAGAGCCTGCGCCCGCACGTGGCGGCGGGCGTGCAAAAGGCGCTCGAATCGGCCGTGCTCGGGATGGCGGGAAAAGGGAAGAACCTGTGCCTGGCGGGGGGCGTGGGGTTCAACGCGCTGCTGGTGGCGGCGCTCGAGCGGTCGGGGCGGTTCGAGAACGTGTTCGTGCAGCCGGCGTCGGGCAACACGGGGACGGCGCTGGGGGCGGTGTTTTACGCCTGGCACGGGATCGCGCGGCGGACGGAGCGCGCCAGCATCGGCAACCTTTGCCTGGGTCCCAGCTTCCGCGCGGAGGAGATCAAGGAGGTTCTGGAGAACTGCAAGTTGCGCTTCCGGTATCTCAAGACCACCGGCGAGATGATCGAAACCGCGGTGCGCGAGCTCGAGGAGCACAAGATCACGGCGTGGATGCAGGGGGCGATGGAGTTCGGTCCGCGCGCGCTGGGCAACCGCAGCATCCTGGCGTCGCCGCGCAACCCCTACTCGACCGAGAATCTGAACATCTTCATCAAGCGCCGCGAGCCGTACCGCAAGTTCGCGGCGTCGGCGCCGGCCGAGCTGGTTCCCGAGTACTTCGACGTGGGGCCGAACGCGCGGTTCCTGGCCACGGTGGGCCGGGTGAAGGACGCGCACCGGAAGACGTTCGAATCGGCGATTCTGGGAGACGGGCTGGTGCGGGTGCACTCGGTGCGCAAGGAGGACAATCCGCTGTACTGGGATCTGCTGCACGCCGCCGGGCGGGCCACGGGCCTGCCGGTTCTCTACAACACGTCGTTCAACCTGTTTGGCGATCCGCTGGTGTGTTCGCCGCGGGACGCGGTGCGGAGCTTCTATTCATCGGGGATCGACTCGATGTTCGTGGGCAATTTCTTCCTTCAGAAGTAGGAGGTCGCGTGATGGGCCGGATGGCCTTGCTCGCCGCGGCCGCCGTGGCGGCGGCCGCGCAGACGCTGCCGCCCCCGTTGCAGCCGGACTGGGAAGGCGTTCCCGAGCCCTACCGGGCGCTGCCGATCGGAAAACTGAGGATCCCGGCGTCGAAGCGGGAATGGGTCCGGCAGCGGGCCAGGGTGCGGGAGATCGTCGTGAGGAGCCTGGGCGAGCTGCCGCCCCGTCCCGCGAAGCTGAACGTCCGGGTAGTGAGCATCGACCGCAGGCCCGGCTACCGCATCGAGAAGTTTGTTTTCCACAACGGGGCGGAGTCGGAAGTCCCGGGCTATCTCGCGATCCCGGAGGGCTTTCCCGGAAAGCGGCCGGCGATTCTGACGATGCACGGGCACGGGTCGAGCAAGGAAAACATGTTCGGCTACCAGCCTACGTCGCAGGATGTGGCGGAGATGCTGGCGCGGAAGGGCTACGCCGTGATGGGGATCGACAACTATTTCGGCGGGGAGCGGAGGGGAACCGGGCCAGCGGGCGCACTCGAGATGCAGGCGCGCAACGCGGATCAGGAGATGTCGCTGTTCAAGCTGCACCTGTGGCTGGGCCGGACATTGTGGGGAATGATGCTGCGCGACGAGCAGATCGCGCTCGACTATCTGGCGTCGCGCCCGGAGGTGGACGCGTCGCGGATCGGGGCGCAGGGCATGAGCATGGGCAGCACGCGGGCATGGTGGCTGGCGGCGATCGACGATCGCGTCAAGGCGGTGGTCGGCGTGGCCTGTTTCACGCGGTACGAGGAGCTGATCGCGACGCGGAACCTGCGCGCGCACGGAATCTACTACTTCGTGCCGGGGATCCTGAAGCACTTCGACAGCGAGGGCGTGATGGCGTTGATCGCGCCGCGGCCGTTCCTGGCTCTCACCGGCGACCGCGACGCAGGGTCGCCGCCGTCGGGGATGGCGAAGCTCGAAGCGATTCTCAAGCGGATCTGGGGACTGTACGGCAAGCCCGAGGCGTTTCAGAGCATCGTGTACAAGGACACGGGCCACATGTACACGGACGCCATGAAGCAAAAAATGGCCGAGTGGTTCGACTGGTTCCTGTGACCGGCGGTCCGCGGCGGCCAATGTTACGATAGTGCTTCCATGCGAAGATGGGTCGCCGCCGGAGGGGTATTGTTCACCGGCCTCGTCGCCGGGCAACTTGCGGACCTGAAGATGCCGCGCGCCGCGCCCGAACAGCCGATCGCGTTCAGCCACAAGCAACATGCGGCCCAGGGGATCGCGTGCGCGGTCTGCCACCCGGCGCCGGACCCGGGGGATTTCGCCACCATCGCCAAAACCGCCGTGTGCATGGGCTGTCACGCCTCCGTCAAGACGGACAGCCCGCGAATCCGGAAGCTGGCGGCGATGCACGCGGAAGGAAAGCGCATCGCCTGGGCGCCGGTGTACCGGATTCCGGACTGGGTTTCGTTCAGCCATCGCAAACATCTCGCCGCGCCGGGAGTGAAGTGCGAAACCTGCCACGGTCCGGTGGAGACCCGGGAGGCGCTGGCCCGGGAAAAGGACCTGTCCATGGCCGCCTGTATGGACTGCCACCGGGCAAAAGGCGCGTCCAACGAGTGCCTTCTCTGTCACGACCAGCGCTGATGACCCACCCGCAGGAGGACATCGAAGTCCCATGACCCGCCGCGAAGCCTTCCAACGACTGCTCGCCTTCACCGCCGGCTCGCCGCTTGCAAAGGCGCAACTGGACCTGCCGGATCCGCGCGACCGGATGCCCGCACTCGACGACCTGGTGAATGTGTTCGAGTTCGAGCCGCTGTGCAAAGCCCGTCTTCCCAAGCAGGTGTACGACTATATTGCCGGCGGCGTCGACAACGAGTGGTCGTTGCGGAACAACCGGAGGGCGTTCGACCGCATCACGTTCCGCCCACGGATGCTCGTCAACGCGAGCAATCTGGACCTGTCACTGACGCTGTTCGGAACAAAGATTTCTTGTCCCATCCTCATCGCGCCGACGGCCGGCCACAACCAGGCGAACCCGGAGGGGGAGATCGCGACGGCGCGGGGCGCCGCGGGGATCGAAACCATTTTGATTCTGAGCACCAATTCGAGCCAACCCTACGAGAAGGTGTGGGAGTCGACGGCGTTTCCGAAGTGGTTCCAACTCTATCCCGGGCCGGACATCGACGGTACCTGGGAGCGGCTGGCGCGCGTCAAGGGCGCTGGCTACCAGGTGCTGGTGCTGACCGTGGACGCCGGGTACAATTCGCACCGGGAGCGGATGCTGCGGAACCGGATCCGCGCCCAGGTGCCGCCCGGGGTGCCGTCGCCGCAGTCGGGACGTCCGGCCCGGCGGCAGCGGGAGGAAGACAAGCCGGCCGAGATGAGCCGACCGCAGTTCTACGGCCTGACGACGACCCTGATGCACCAGCTCGACTGGACCTTTTTCGACGAGCTCAAGAAACGATGGGGCGGTCCGGTTCTGATCAAGGGAATCCTGACCGCCGAGGACGCCGCGCTGGCGGCGCAGCATGGCGCCGACGGGATCGTGGTTTCCAATCACGGCGCCCGCTACCTGGACTATGCTCCGGCGACCATTGACGTTCTGCCGGAGATCGTGGAGGCCGCCGGCGCCCGGTTTCCGATCCTGATCGATGGGGGGTTCCGCCGGGGAACGGATATTCTGAAGGCGCTCGCGCTCGGGGCGACGGCAGTGTGCGTGGGCCGACCCCCGCTTTGGGGCCTGGGTGCTTTTGGGGAGCTCGGAGTCCGGCGGGTGCTCGAGCTCCTGCGCACCGAGCTGGCTCTCGCCATGGGACTATGTGGGAAGGCAAACCTGGCGGCGATCGACAAGTCGATTGTTCGGGTTCGTCCGTAGCGGCGTCCCGAGCCGCGGTTTCTATCACAGCGATTGCAGACGGCCGGATTTTACTATCAGTTCGATAGAAACCTCTTCCGCGAAAGTTGTAGATCCCTTTTATTTTAAATGGTTTGTGCTTTTGGCAGGCAGAATGCTGTGTGCTCGGGCATGCGACCGGCCAGCACTAAGGCGGGTCCCGCTTCCGACGGTCTCCGAACCCGGAAGAGATGCCAGGCGACATCCAGCCCCGTACCCGGCGGACGGGCCGAGGGAGCGGATGGGCATCGGGGAAGAAGCCAACGGGACTTGGGATGCGCCTCCTGACCGGAAGACCGGCCGCGGGAGCGTACGACACCGTCGCTCTCCGCGCCCGAAGCGCGGCCATCCTTGAGGCAGGGATGGCCGCGAGTCCTTTCGAACGGAGCATCGACCCGCGCCGATTGCGTCGCTGGCAGCGAGTCGCGACTTCTGTTACGGTAAGGGATGCCTGCCGCCACGCTGCTGATCGGTTTTCTTGCACCGGTGCGAATCCTGCTGATCGGCGATTCGACGGTAACAGACAGCGCGGGCTGGGGGGCCGGCCTGCGCGCCGCCTTGCGGGACGAGGTCGTGGTGATTAACCACGCCAAGGGCGGGCGAAGTTCGAAGAGCTACCGGGACGAGGGTCATTGGGAGCGGGCCCGCGCCGAGAAGGCGGACTACATCCTGATTCAGTTCGGCCACAATGACAACCCGGGGAAGGGGCCGGCCCGGGAAACCGATCCCGAGACGACATTCCGCGGAAACCTCATCCGCTATGTCGAGGAGGCGCGCGAGGCAGGCATGAAGCCGGTTATCGTGACATCGCTGGTGAGGCGCGTGTTCGGACCCGGGGGCGGCCTTCGCAAGCCGGACCCGCTTGAGCCGTTCGCGGCAGCCGCGCGCCGGGTTGCGGCCGATCTCGGAATCCCGTGCATTGATCTTTATGCGCTCAGCGCGAGACAGGCCGAAGCTTTGGGTCCGGAGGGCAGCCTGACGCTCGGGCCGGTTGCAGAGGGAAAAGGTCCGGACCGCACGCACCTCAGCCAACATGGAAGCCGGCTAGTCGGGGCGATGATCGCGGAGGAACTGGCGAGACTGGTCCCCGCGCTCGCGCCGTATCGAAGGGCAGGGAGGAACTGAAGGGCAAGCCGGACCGGAAGGCCGGCTTGCCCGCCCGCGGAGGACACAACCGCACCGGAGGCTAATGTTCGATCGGGAAGCTGAAGGCGTACTGGACGCCATCGAACGTCGATACGTACACGCGGCTGCCTCCAGCCGCGAGCCCGCCGCTCGACGTGAAGGACGTCATTGTGGCGCCGCTGTTCCACAACTCTTTCCCGGTGGCCGAATCGAGGGCGTAGAGAACCGCCTTTTCCGACTTGGCGGCTCTTTGCGCCGCCGTCAGGGAAGGGTCGTCGGACCGGAACTCGCCGCTCGAGAGCGCGAACACAACCCCGTTGACGACCACCGGGGCGAGCGGAGAGACGAGATCCCGCGAAACCCAACCCGGTTCGAGCGCGAATCCGCCGCCGCGAGAGACAAGCTTCAAGGCGACGATGGCTCCGTTCTGAATCCCGGCCGCCGGCCCCGCCGCCGCGACGAGGATCCATCTGGCGCCGTTGGCATCCTGCCAGCTCGTCACGGAGCCCGCCTGATAGCCCGGGCGGCCGAACGGGGCCGCTTTCGCGACCGGACCGGCGTTGATGTTGCCCGCGTCCCAGACGGCGAGACCGCCGTCAGCGGTCGCCACGGCGACCATGTTTCCGCCGCCCGGACGCTCAAAGACGACGGGTGAGGAGGAGAAACCGGCGCCGTTCAACCTGTTCCGGGCCTTTTCGGCCAGTGTGCCCGGCGCGAGCGCGACCAGTTCCCCATCGCCGGCGGCTACATACAACGCCCCGTCCGGACCCACGGCAGGGCCGACGTTGCCGGCGACCTTTGTAGTCTTCCACGAGGTGACCTTCTTGCTGGCCAGGTCGAGCGCCCAGATCCCGTTGTCGACGCCTCCGCAACCGTTGATCGTCGCCACGTACGCGGTGTTGTCGAAGGCGATGAGACCGACGGCATGTGCGTTCGGGGGCAGGAACGGAATCGCGGGATTGGCCTCGTGCCCGTTCGACACCCACATCATGTGAAGCTTCCCATCGGAGGTGAGCGCCAGGACGTACTGCACGCGGGGTGCGAACGGGTTCGGGGCCGCGGCCGCGCCGGGAGCGGGTTTCGGCGCGGGGGCGGGACGGGCGGCGGGCGGTGGCGCGTTGCGGAGCGTTACGGCCCCTTCAAACGGCTCGCCGACGCCGGACTTGGCGGGTGTCCCCCGGCCGAATCCTCTGCCGCCCAACACGGTCGGGTAGGCGAGGCTCAAGGGACGCGTGACGGCGGAGGTCATCCCGCCGGGACAGGGAATGGTCCCCTCCTTGCCGGGGTTGCCCAAGGCCTTCTCCCACTCCAACCGGGCCAGGTCCGTGTCGAGCCCGATGACGCGGTCCGAGACGCCGCCGAAAAAGCCGAGGGCGCGAAAGCCGCGATAGCCGATGTAGAAGTCGAGTAGCGCGGGCGGCGTCAGCGCGTGCATCTGGCGCGGGGAGTTGTTGAATTTTACCTTCCAATCGAGCATGAAGCCCGGTTTGCGCATACTGTCAAGCGAGATTTTCGGGTCCACGCGGACCCAGGATGACCGCTGCGCGTCAAACGCCGACGTCATCCAGTCTCCTGTTCCGCGTTGGGCACGCGCCGGGCCGCCGGCGGCCAACACGGCGCCGATCGCAATCGTGACGAACCTGCTTCTCACTTGCATGTCTCAATTCAGGGGTCGAACCTTCGATGATATACCGGATCCCTGCGGAGCGGAGCAACCGGCCGCTGCTGCCGGCGGGCCGGTTCGGCCGGATGGGCGCTTTTGGTATAGTGTGAGCTTCGGAATGAACCCACGCAACCAAAAGACCACGATTGGCGTCTGGATCGCGCTGGCCGCGTGCGCCTCGGTTTTGTCCGCCGCCGACTGGCTCACCGACGGGGGAGACACAAAACGCAACAACTGGCAGAAGGACGAAACCATTCTGACCAAGGCCAACATCAAGGGCCTGCGGCTCCTTTGGAAGAGGAAGCTGGACAACCAGCCGCGGCAGATGCACTCGCTGCTTGAGCCGCTTATCATCGGCAGGGCCGAGACGAAGGCCGGACCTCGGGAACTGGTCATTCAGGCCGGGGTGTCGGACAACGTCTACGCGCTGGACGCCAAGACGGGCGAGATCATCTGGCACCGCCACTTCGAGAGCACCTACCAGGACCCCCCCGGCGGCCGTGGGCCGAGCGTCCTGTGCCCGGGCGGCATGACGGCGAATGTCACCATCGGTCCCGGCGACGGGCCCGGCAAGTACATTATTTATGCCGCGTCCTGGGACGGACGTCTGCACAAGCTCAACGCCGGGGACGGTGAATCGCTGGCGCCGCCGGCGAAGTTCATGCCTCCCAACGGCAAGCCGTATGCATTGAACCTCGTCAACAATGTGATCTATACGCACAGCGCCCAGGGCTGCGGCGGCAATCCGAATATGGCCTACACGTACGACCTGGCCACGAACAAGGTCGGCAGTTGGGGACCGGCGGGAGGTGGGATGTGGGGGCGTTCCGGACCCGCGGTCAGCAAAAGCCTTGTCATGTACACCGGGACGGGCGACGGCAGATGGGATCCGGAGAACGGCCTGTACGGGAACGGCATTATCGGGGTCAAGCAGGACCCTGTCACCAAGTCGCTCGAACTGGTCGACTACTACGGCCCTTCCAACGCCGAGTGGCTCTGGAAGCGGGATCTCGACATGCAGGTCACGCCCGCCATCTACGACTGGAACGGCAGAGAGTACATGGTGGATGCGAGCAAAGAGTGCCGGATCTACCTGATGGATACCGAATCGATCGGCGGCGATGACCATCGCACGCCGGTTTACCGCACGCCTCTGATCTGCAATGAGATCGTTGACTTTGCCGAAGCGGGCATTTGGGGCTCCCTGGCGACGTGGGAGGATGCCAAGGGCACGCGCTGGGTGCTGGCCCCCTTCTGGGGTCCGAAGCACTCGAAGTTCAAGGCGCCGATCGAGCACGGGGAGGTGAAGAAGGGGGCGATCGCGGCCTTCAAGATGGACACGGTCAACGGCAAGGTGCAGTTGACGCCGATGTGGATTTCGCGGGACATGAACCAGGCCGAGCCACCGCTGATCGCCAACGGAATGGTGTTCGCGTACGGGAGCGGGGAGAATACAGCCCAGGCGTTTCCGGATGTCGGGCTCGATTTCCGGATGGAGCGGCGGGTTCCGCTTTCCACCCATGCTGTGCTGTATGTGCTCGACGGGGAAACGGGGAAGGAATTGTGGTCGAGCGGCAAGACGATCACAAACTGGAATCACTGGAGTGGACTGGGCCTTGCCAACGGCAAGGTCTACATCAACACGCACGACGGCCATCTCTACTGTTTCGGCCTGAAGCCGTGAGGCTGCGCCTGCTCGTAGCGGTTCTCTCCACAGCGGCCTTGCTCGCGCAGGAGGCCAGCCGGGATCAGCTCGAGAAGGAAGTGGAAGCCTACCGGAGGCTGCTGCTCGACTGGGCGGGGCTCACCCGCTACGGCAGCGACAACGCCGAACTGAAACCCGCGCCCGGGCGGGTGGTTTTCCTGGGAGACGAGATCACCGAGAACTGGGGCGCGGGCGGAACCCCGTTCTTTCCGGGAAAACCTTATCTCAACCGGGGGATCACGCGCCAGACGACGGCGCAGATGCTGGTTCGGTTCCGCCAGGATGTGATTTCGGTCAAGCCCGCGGCAGTCGTCATTCAGGCCGGGATCAACGATATCGGCAGCGTGATGGGGCCGTCGACGGAAGGCATGATGGCGGACAATTTCATGTCGATGTCGGAGATGGCCCGGCTGCACGGCATCAAAGTCGTGCTGGCCTCGGTGACGCCGGTGTGCGACTGCTTCCGGAACCTGACGCAGCGGCGCCCCCCTGGCAAGATCATCGGCGTGAACGGATGGCTGAAGAGCTACGCCCGGCAGACGGGCGCCGTCTACCTCGACTACTACTCCGTACTGGCCGAGGGCCGCGCGATGAGGCGGGAGCTGACCGTCGACGGGATGGTTCCAAACGAAGCCGGATACGCGAGAATGGCGCCTCTGGCGGAACAGGCGATCAAGGCCGCACTGGCTGAATAGGAGCGCACGTGGATGGAACAACGAACGCTGGGGCGCACGGGCATCACAGTGGGCCGCATCGGCCTCGGCACGGCGACATTCGGGCGCGAAATCGGCGAAGAGGAAGCCTGGAAGATCATGGATTACGCCGTCGACCGCGGCATCACGCTGTTCGACACGGCGGAAGCCTATGGCGGTGGCCAGGCCCGGCTTTATCGCAAGAATGTTTTCGGTGTGGAGGATGTGCGCGAGGTCTCCGGGGAGATGCACTCGTCGGAGAAGATCATCGGCCGCTGGATGAAGTCCCGCGGGGCGCGGAACGAGGTGACGATCCTGACCAAGGTCACCACGAACTTCACGCGCGGGCATGTCCGTGAAGCGGTGGAGGCCAGCCTGGACCGCCTCCAGACGGACCGCGTCGATCTCTACTTCTGCCATGCCTGGGACGAGGAAACGGCGATCGAGGCGGTCGATGCCCTGCGGGAGATCCGGGATGCGGGACTGATCCGGGCGGCGGGATGCAGCAACTACACCGGGGCGCAGCTGGAGCGGACGATCGGCGCAGGACCGCGGGTGATGGAGGCGGTCGAGAACAACTACAACGTCGTCACGCGCGACATCGAGGAGGACCTGCTGCCGGTGGCGGCGCGGGAGGAGATCGGTGTGATCACCTACAGTCCGCTTGGCGCCGGTTTTCTGATGGGGAAGTACACCGCGGACCGGACCGCCTTGCCGAAGGGGACGCGGTTTGACGTGATCCCGGGCCACGTCGACGTCTACTTCAGCGAGCGCAACTTTCGCTGGGTCGGGCTGCTGCACGAATTTTCCGCGCGGGTGGGAGTCCCGGTGGAGCGGGTGGCGATGAGCTGGGTCCTGAAGAACCCCGCGGTAGACGTGATGCTGGTGGGTGCGCGCAGCATTTCGCACATCGAAAGCGCGCTGGCAGCCGCGGCCATGCCCTTTCCAGACGCTTGGTACGCCGAGTTTGCCGGCTGGGCGTAGCGCGGCGCAAACGTCCAAGGCCCGGCCGCCGCCGTTTACGCAACGGTGGAATTTATTTTTCCCTTCTTTTGTTCCCGTTCCGTGGTCCTGGAACTCGCTCCCGGAGCGCCGGGCGGGACTCTGAGGTCGCGGAGGGGCTGGCCGTCCGCGACAATGAGCAGGAGAGGAACGCGATGCTACGGCACCCGGAACGTTGGGGGCGGCTGCGGCCGCGCTATGAGGCCGAACGCCCGCGGCGCATGCTTTCGCTCGACGGGGGCGGCATCCGGGGCCTGATCACGCTGGGGTACCTGGAGAGGATCGAAGAGCTGGTGGGAAGACCGCTGTGCGAGTTCTTCGACTACATTGCAGGAACCAGTACGGGCGCCATCATCGCCGCCTGCCTGGCTCAGGGCATGACTGTGGCCGGGATCATCGACTTCTACGAGCGGGACGGCCAGACGATGTTCGACAAGTCGAGTTGGCTCGACTGGTGGCGGCACACATACGAGAGCGGTCCGCTGACGGAAAAGCTGAAGTCCACCTTCGGACCTCGCCGGACCCTGGCTCCGGACGATCTTCGCACTCTTCTCCTCGTTGTGACGCACAACCGGACGACGCAGTCTCTGTGGCCGGTCAGCAGCAATCCCGACGCCAAGTACAACGATCCGTCACACCCCCGCTGCAATCTCCGGACGCCGTTGTGGCAACTGGTGCGGGCGTCAACGGCGGCGCCGACGTATTTCCCGCCGGAGCTGATTCCATTCGATCCCGCCGACCCCACGCGGCGGTTCACGTTCGTCGACGGCGGCGTCACGGTTCACAACAACCCGGCGTTTCTCCTGTTCCGGATGGCGACCGACGCCGCCTACAGGCTGGAGTGGAAGACCGGCGAACACAACCTGCTGCTGGTTTCCGTGGGTACAGGGTTCGCGCCGGTTGCCGGGCCGGGAGGGAATGAGCCCTGGAAACTGGCCAACGCCATCGAAGTCCTGGAGACCGTGATGAACAGCGCGATCCTTGACCAGGACATCAATTGCCGCTTCATCGGCCGTTGCACATACGGACCGGTGATCGACCGGGAAGTGGGCGACATGGTGTCGTTGGACCCGCCGGACAAAGACACCGGCCGCGCTTTCCTGTACGTTCGCTACAATGTCGACCTCACTCCGGATTCCCTCCGTGACCTGGGGCTGTTCGACATCGATGCGGCGAGGGTGCGGGGGATGGATGCGGTCGACCAGATCACGAACCTGCTTCGGATCGGCCGCTCCGCGGCGGCGAGGCAGGTCCGGGCCGGGCACTTCGGTTCGTTCGCAGGATAATGAGAGCTGCGATGCGCGCTTTCATCGTCTGTCCGTTCGGAACCCGGGATGGCATCGATTTTGACGCGGTGGAAAGAGATCTGATCGACCCGGCCCTGGACGGGTTCGAGATCACCGGCCGCACGACGCGCGAGAACTTCGAGTCCGGTCGCATCCACGCGGACATGTTTGAAGCTCTCCTGCTCGCCGACGTGGTGGTCGCCGACATCTCGCTGGACAATCCGAACGTGTACTACGAGCTGGGGATCCGGCACGCCCTGCGCCGGCGCGTCACGATTCTGATCCGCACAGAGCGTCCGGAGAATCCGGGACGGGTTCCATTCGATCTTGCCGGATACCGCTACCTGAGCTACGACCACGCCTCGCCCGCCCAGGCGCTCGGCGCCTTGAGGCGGACGATTCGGGAAAGTCTTTCGGCCACAGAGACCGACAGTCCGGTGTTCGATGCGCTGCCGGCGCTCCGGGAGCACTCCCGGAGCAGCTTTGTGCCGCAGGGCTTTCGGGAAGCGGTCGGGCACGCGGCCGCCACGAGGGATCATGCCATGCTGATCCTGCTCGGAATGGAGGCGAACGGATTTCCGTGGGAGAGCGAAGGGCTGCGGATGGCCGGCCGCGCGCAGATGAACGCCAGGCTGTACCGGGTGGCCCATCAGACCTGGGAGAGAGTCCGGGCGCTCGAGGAGAACGACGCGGAGGCAGGCAACGCGCTGGGCAATATCCTGCACCGGCTTGGCGACCTCGCGGCTTCCAACCAGTCCTTGCAGCGCGTCCTCGGTTCGCCGGCCTCGACCGCCGCCGAACGGGCCGAGGCCTTCGCGCAGATCGCTCGAAACAAGAAGCACGAGTGGAGAGCCTTGACGCGCGGGAATCCCGCGGACGCCCTGCGATCGAACCTCCTCGACGAGTCGCGGGCCGGCTACCGGGAGGCGTTCGAAGAGGACTTGAACGCCTACTATCCGGGCTTGAACGCTCTGGCGATGACCGCTATCCAGTGCGAGCTGGCGGCGGCGTATCCCGGCGTGTGGGAGGAGCGCTTTGAGACGGCGGAGGAAGCCAACCTCGAGCTGGGCAGGCTGAACCGGGAGCGGGACCAGCTCGCCTCAGCCGTGCGGTTATCGATCAGCGCGAGGAAAAAGAGGCGCCAGCCCGGCGACGGCGAGGTGTGGCTTCGCATCAGCGAGGCCGATCTGATCCTGCTCACGTCGAAGCGGCCAGCACAGGTCGAAAACGCCTTCCGTGACGCTCTGCCCCGGGATACGCCGGACTTCGCGCTGGACTCGGTTCGGAAGCAGTTGAGCATGTACAAGGAACTGGGCATTCTGGAGGCGAATGTCCAGGCGGCGCTCAAGGTGGTGTCTCTGGAGTCCGGAGCGCCGGCCGGTCCGGCCCCCGGCCGGGTGCTGCTTTTCGCCGGCCACAGGATTGATTCGCCAGGGCGGAGAAAGCCACGTTTTCCGCCGGATCGGGAAGCGCTCGCGCGCGCGGAGATCCGGCGCGCCGTTCAGGCCGAAAAGGAGGCGACGGCGGGACCACTTCTCGGCGTGGCCGGCGCCGCCGACGGCGGGGACATCCTGTTTCTGGAGACCTGTCTTGAATTGGGAATACCGGTGCGGGTGGCTCTGGCGCTTCCCCCCGATTCGTTCCTGAACGAATCCGTCCGTCCCGACTGGACGGCGCGCTTTCGCGCGCTGCTGGCGAACCCGACGGAGGTTCTCAGCCGGACGAAGGAGCTTCCGCAGTGGGTCTCGTCCAAAGCCGGATACGACTTTTGGGAGCGGAACAATCTCTGGCTGATCAGCCACGCCCTGTCCCACGAGTCGCCGGTCACCCTGATCGCCTTGTGGGATGGAGACAAAGGCGACGGAGCGGGAGGCACGCAGCACATGGTGGACGTAGCCACGTCTTTCGGAGCGCGTTTCGTTCATCTCAACACGAAAGAGTTGTTCGGCCTCGACTGAGTCCCGGATCGCCCGCCGGGCGGCCGCGGCGATCTACACCGCGACCCGCGCTTCCGGCGCAAGCCGTGCGTTGACTTCGACGCGGCACGGCAGGTGCAGGTAGCCGTAGACAGGACCATCCGTGTGTCCCATCTGCAACGTGACGGCATTGTCGATCCAGTCGCACATCTTATAGTGGAGCAGGGTGCCGTCCGCGACGGCGGGGGAGAAGGAGAAGTGCGCGGGGTAGAGGGCGGGCAGGTCGACGTGAAAGTCCACCGTGCAGAGATCGCCGGCCCGCATGGCGGGCAGTTCGATCCCTTCGCGCAGCGTGTTTGTTCCGGCGAAGTCGATACCCAGGTGGTTGCGGAGGATGAAGCCGACGTTCGGCTGCATCAGATCGGCCTTGGCCTTCACGCTGATGCGGACCACGATGCGGGACGCGGGCTGGAGCAGGTGCGCGGGGGAGCCGCTTTCGTCATAAATGCCAATCCCGATCACCTCGGCCCTGCCGTCCCCGTGGCGATGGTCGATGTTCGGGATGGTGCGGACCACCTCGGGGGCCTGCCCGGCGGCACGCAGGCCGGCCGGCCTCGCCGAGGGCGGCTTCAGGCCGAGATAGGCGGAGTCCTTCTCGGCCATGGCCGCAAGATACCGGGCGACAACCATGTCGGTCGGGCCGAGTTCGCGCACGCGGCCGTGGTCGATCCACAGAGTGCGGTCGCCGATGGCCTTGACGTCGCCCATCGAGTGGGAGACGAACAGAATCGTCACGCCGCGGGCGCGCAGCTCATGGACTTTGCGCATGCAGCGCTGCCGGAAGTAGATGTCGCCGACGGCGAGAGCCTCATCGACGAGCAGGATTTCGGGGTCGACGTGGATGGCGACGCTGAAGGCCAGCCGGACCGCCATGCCGCTCGAATAGGTCTTGACAGGCTGATCGATAAAATCGCCGATCTCGGCGAACTCTTCGATGGCCCTGTAGCGGGCGTCGATTTCGCGCTCGCTGAGACCGAGGATCGCCGCGTTGAGGTACACGTTGTCGCGCCCGCTGAATTCGGGGTTGAATCCGGATCCGAGTTCAAGCAGGGCGGCGACTTTGCCGTTGACCCGGGCGGCTCCGGAAGTGGGCGAGAGAATCCCGGCCACCACCTGCAACAGCGTGCTTTTGCCGGATCCGTTCTCGCCGATGATGCAGAACGTCTCGCCCCGCCGGATGTCGAACGTCACGTTCCGGAGCGCCCAGAAGTCCTCGTGAAAGGAGCGCCGGTTGAGGGTCAGGATCTCCCAAAGACGGTCGACAGGCCGGCGGTAGATCGGATAGCTTTTCGAGACGTCCCGGAAGTCGACAACAGTCGCGGCCACTCTTTTCAACGGTAGCATTGGTTCGGGGGACGCGGCGCAACGGGAACCGTCCAATACAAGCCGCTTGTCCATGGCGCCTCGCCCGGCAGCAGCGGCACCGCTTCAACACCCGCAATCCGGGCATTCGACCCGGCACACTCGAAGTGCGAGACGCTGGAACCAGGGGTTCGGCGGACACGTGGCATGCGAGAGTCGGAACGCGCCGGCTGCGGCCGCAAGTTTCAGTACGCCTCCGAATGGCAACGTGATGGCAAACCCGATTCCTCAGGAGCGCCCGGGTTGCCGCACCCGCGCCACGCCTGTTACCATCGCTGGTCGAACAGATCACCGCGCGATCCGGACCTGCCGGGAAACCGACATCACGAAGGAGCCCGCCCGTGACCACAATCGAACTGCGGTTCGCCCCTCGGCGTCTCTGTCTCGCCCCGTCCCGGGGAACCGCCGAGGACCTGGCGGAATGGCCCCCGTCCCCCCTCCGGTTTCTGCGGGCGCTCCTCGACGCCTGGCGGCGCGCCTGCCCCGACCTGCCGGCCGGGGACGTCCGGGAACTTGTCGCCGCTCTTGCGTCACATCCTCCCGCATACCACCTCCCGCCCGCCCTCCTCACCCGCGCGGCGCTCCACGGCGGATTCGTCTCGACGGCGACGGCCGGCCGCTGCCGTCTCTGCTGGGATTCGGTCGAACTCACCGGGCTTCAAACGCTCGCCCTGACTTCACTGCTGCGCGCCATCGGACCCTTGCTTCAGCCCGAATCCTGGATCGAAGCGGCGCCGGGCGGCGGGCCGCCGGCGCGCGCCACCGTGTGCGCGCCCGCCGGACCCGCGTCTCCTCCCGGCACCTGCATCCGGTTCGCCTGTCCGGTGCCGGAGCGCGAATACCATGGCCCCACGCCGTGGCTGGACGCGCTGGCCGGCGCGGAGCCGCCGCTGCGGATGCTTCCGTACGTCTTTTCCGAAGCGGCCTTCCCGACGGGCCCGCCCGGCGTCCCGCTCGCGAAGCCGTCCGGCGTCAGCGCCGTCCTGTTCTCGCTCGAGTCTTCCGCGCTCCCGCTCGCCATCCACACGATCGGCATCGCCGAACAGGTCCGAACCCGGCTGATGGGGATCCACAAGCGCGTAGCGGGCGGCGAAGCCGCGGTTTCTTTGCGATTCGCGGGCAAGTCGGAGGGGGGCGGCAAGGCGGTCGGCCACCGCCACGTCTTCATTCTGCCCCTCGCCGACCCCGCCGGACGCATCGACCGCATCCTGCTGCGGCTGAGGGACGCCTCCGAGCCCTTCACCCGCGATGAACTGCGCGCCATCCTCCGCCTGCGCGAACTCCGGCAGCCCAGCGGGCAGCCGCTGCGGTGCGCGGCGCGCTGGCGCGGCGCCATCGCGCCCGGCGAATCCCCCTTCCGGCTGGCCGCCCGCGCGGTCAGCGCCACGCCGTTCTCGCCCGCGCGGCACTGGAGGAAGGGCCGCGGCGATCCGTGCGACTTTGCCCGCGACGAGGTCATCCGCGAGTGCCGGAATCACGGCCTGCCGGATCCCGTCGCCGTGCGCCCTGTTTTGCGGCCGCCCGCCGGGCCGTTCGTCTGGAGCGACTTCATCCGAACCCGCAAGGGCGACCCCCCGCGGGCCGGCTTCGGCTTCGACATCGAGTTCCCCGAGCCGGTGATCGTCCCCTTCAGCATCGGCTACGGCTGCCACTTCGGACTCGGACAGTTCGACGCGAGCCCCTGACCGCCCCGCCGTTGCGCGGCGGCGCATCCCTGTCCCGTCATTCCAGGAGGAGAAACAACATGAGAACGTCCTACCTTGTCTGCTACGACATCTGCGACGACAAGCGCCTGCGCATGGTGTTCCGGATCATGCGCGGCTACGGCGACCATCTTCAGTACTCGGTCTTCGAGTGTCAGCTCACCGCGGCCGACATGGTCGAACTCCGCGCGCGCCTGGCGTCGGTGATCCACCATTCCGAAGACCAGGTGCTGTTTGTGAGTCTCGGCCCCGCCGAGGGACGCGGCGAGCGCGTGATTACGGCGCTCGGCAAACCCTACACCAGCATCGACGCGCCCTGCATCGTGGTGTAGGCGCCGCGCCTGAGCCGGCTGGCTGATTCGACTTGACTCAGTAAAGGAGGATCCAACGATGGCTTCGACAGCGGCGGCCCCTCTGCCGCATCAGGACCCGGCCGAACGGCGTCTGCCGGACTATCTGCCGGCCAGGATGGTGAACCAATACGTCTACTGTCCGCGGCTCTTTTTCTTCGAATGGGTGGAAGGAATCTTCGTCGAGAACGCGGACACCCTCGAGGGCTCGATCCAGCACAAACGCGTCGACAAGCCGGGTCCGGAGCTGCCGCCGGCGGGTTCGCTCGGCGAAGAGAAGCTGGAGACCCGGTCGGTGACGCTCGCCAGCGAGCGGTTGAAAGTGATCGCGCGGCTGGACCTGTTGCAGGCCGACGGCGGCCTGGTGACCCCGGTCGACTACAAGCACGGGCGCCCGCGCGAGGCCGAGGGCGGAATCGACCTGTGGCCTTCCGACCGTGTCCAACTCGGCGTCCAGGCCCTGGCGCTGCGCGACAACGGCTACCGCTGCGAGGAGGCGATCGTCTTCTATCAGTCCACCCGGCAGCGCGTGCGGATCGCCGTGGACGAGGCCTTGGTCGAGGAGACCAGCCGGGCCATCGCCGAGGCGTGGGACTGCGCCCGCTCCGGCGTGCTACCTCCGCCGCTGGTGGACTCTCCCAAGTGCCAGGGCTGCTCGCTGGCGCCCGTCTGCCTGCCGGATGAAACCAACGCGCTGGTCCGGATCGAGGAGTCCGGCCCGGAGCAGTTGCCGTTGTTTCCCGGCGGCGAGCTTCCGCGCAAGGGGCCGCGCCGGGAGGTCCGGCGCCTGGTCACCTCGCGCGACGATCTGCGTCCCGTGTACCTCAACACCCAGGGGCTGCGCGTCGGCAAGACCGGCGACGTGCTCCAGGTCAAAGAGAAGGACGCGCTCCGGCAGGAGATCCGGATTCACGAGATCAACCAGGTCAACCTGATGGGCAACATCCAGATCTCGACCCAGGCCGTCCAGACGCTGTGCGAGGCGGGTGTGCCCGTCTGCTACTTCTCCCAGGGCGGCTGGTTCTACGGCATCACCGCGGGGATGAACACCCGCAACGTGTTCCTCCGCCGCAGACAGTTCGAGGCGGCGGCCAAGGACTGGTTCCGCCTCGAACTCGCGCGGCGGCTGGTGGCCGGCAAGATCCGGAATCAAAGGACCATGCTGCTGCGCAACCACGCCGAACCGGACAAGGACTGTCTCCGGCTGATGCGCGTGATGGCCGACCGCGCCGAATCCGCCGGGTCGCTGGAAGAGCTGCTGGGGGTCGAGGGCGCCGGCGGGCGGCTCTATTTTCGTTCCTTCGACGGACTCCTCAAAGCCGAGGATGGCGAGAGCGTCCCGGAGATGTTCCGGCTCGATTTCACCGGACGAAACCGCCGGCCGCCGCGGGACGCCGTCAACGCGATGCTGTCGCTTGGCTACAGCGTCCTGGCGAAGGACCTGACGATCGCCTGTTACGCGGCCGGCTTTGATCCCATGATGGGCTTCTACCACGAGCCGCGATTCGGGCGGCCGGCGCTCGCCCTCGACCTCATGGAGCCGTTCCGCCCGCTCATCGTGGACTCGGCCGTCATAACGGCGATCAACACCCGGATGGTGACGCCGGCCGATTTCGTCTCCTCGGCGCGCGCCGTGGCCCTCCGCCCCGAGGGCCGCAAGGCTTTCTTTCGCGCCTACGAGCTGCGGATGGACACGCTTGTGACGCACCCGCTGTTCGACTACCGCGTCTCCTACCGCCGGATGCTGGAAATCCAGACCCGGCTACTGGCAAAGTGGTTGAGCGGAGAGATCGCCGAGTATCCGGTCTTCGTCACGCGATAGACGAGGTTTCGGCGGAGGGTGGGACCTACGTCCCAGAAAGGGCTTCAATGGGGCCGCGATCAATTGATCGCGGAGACGGGGGGTGTGGGGGTAGGGCGCGAGTGGCTTGACCGCTTCAATGGGGCCGCGATCAATTGATCGCGGAGACACATAGCTGTGCAGCACGCCGTCGAAATCAACCAGGCTTCAATGGGGCCGCGATCAATTGATCGCGGAGACGCTACGGCGCCGCCGCTGCCGTCCCGGATGCAATTGCTTCAATGGGGCCGCGATCAATTGATCGCGGAGACCAGACAAGGAACCGGATGACATCTTCTATGCGGCTGACATGCTTCAATGGGGCCGCGATCAATTGATCGCGGAGACCTTCCCGCATGGCAGTGATCCCACCCGGTTGTGAGGCTTCAATGGGGCCGCGATCAATTGATCGCGGAGACCCGGACCAGCCGCTGTTGCTCGAGTACGTCCCGGCTGGCTTCAATGGGGCCGCGATCAATTGATCGCGGAGACGACCCCTTGGTCCGCATGGCCGTAGCGTGCAACCCGCTTCAATGGGGCCGCGATCAATTGATCGCGGAGACGAGCTACGACACCACCATAAACTCCGGTTCGTACGCTTCAATGGGGCCGCGATCAATTGATCGCGGAGACTGTCACGCGGTCCGATACTTCCGGTGGATGCTTCAGGCTTCAATGGGGCCGCGATCAATTGATCGCGGAGACCAGCCAGGGCGACAGCAGGACGGTGCTAATTGATCGGGCTTCAATGGGGCCGCGATCAATTGATCGCGGAGACAAGGCCACGCCAAAGAAGCGGGTTGAGATGCTACTGCTTCAATGGGGCCGCGATCAATTGATCGCG
>Ga0073934_10001115_pt1 | contig 67891 bp, 57 predicted proteins | sample LarsenN4metaG_FD_76834 | JGI IMG/M metagenome (GOLD analysis project Ga0073934, IMG submission 76834) | Hot spring sediment bacterial and archeal communities from British Columbia, Canada, to study Microbial Dark Matter (Phase II) - Larsen... ... | reverse complement strand
CTGTGGTTTCCAAGCGGCGGTGGGCGGCGCTCTTTGCCGTCCACGGCCGCGTCAGCGTCCACGCCGTGGTGAACTTGCGGAAACTGCTCGACTAATTTCCACCACTTGACGGGGCACTACCGGTATTTCTTCGAGATGAACCCCTCGGGCCTGATGGCGGACGCGCTGATCGGCCTCAACGGCAACAACCGCGAGTGGGACGGCATCTGGGACGCGCGCGTGCGCCGCGGCGACGTGGGATGGACGATCGAGATCGAGATCCCGTTCCGCACGCTCAACTTCAGCGCGACCGGCGACACCTGGGGCATCAACTTCCAGCGCGTCATTCGGCGCAAGAACGAGCAGACGATCTGGAACGGCTACTCCCGCAACCAGGGCGTGCAGCGCATGTCCAATGCGGGCCTCCTGATCGGCATCCGCGACGTGACGCAGGGGCGCGGCCTCGACATCAAGCCGTACGGCCTCGTGTCGGCGCTCGCCTCCCCCGGGCGCGGCAGGCCCGGCACGACCACGGACGCGAACGCCGGCCTCGACCTCTTCTACAACCCGACGCCGCTGCTCCGCGCGAATTTCACCGTCAACACCGACTTCGCGCAGACCGAGGTGGACCAGCGGCAGGTCAACCTGACGCGCTACTCGCTGTTCTTTCCCGAGCAGCGCGACTTCTTCCTCGACGGCGCCACGTTCTTCGACTTCGCGAGTGACAGCCGCCAGGAGAACTTCTTCGGCTTCGGGCGCGCGGACGACGAGCGGATCATTCCGTTCTTCAGCCGGCGCATCGGCCTGAGCGCCGACGCGACGCCGCAGAAGATCGACTACGGAACGAAGCTGACCGGCCAGGCCGGCGCGCAGGACGTCGGCGTCCTGCACGTGCGCACGGGCGAGGACAACGGCTTCGCCAGCGAGGACTTCACCGTCGCGCGCGTGAAACGCCGTCTGCTGCGGCAGTCGTACGTCGGCGCACTCTACACACGGCGCGACGCGCGGACGCCCGGGGACGATGCCGCCCACACGGCGGGCGTCGATGCCCTGATCGCCACCTCCAGCTTCCTCGGCGATCAGAACCTCGAAGGGAGCGCCTGGTTCCTGCAGAACAGCCGGCCCGGCGTCACGAGCGGCAACGCGGCGTTCGGCGCGACGGTGCGCTTCCCCAACGACCTGCTGAACATACGCGCCGACGCGACCGAGGTGCAGGAGCACTTCGACCCGTCGATCGGCTTCGTCTCGCGGCAGGCCTACCGCCAGTACAACCAGCAGGTCGAGTTCGGGCCGCGGCCTCGGAATCATCCGTACATCCGACAGGTCACGGTGGGCGCCGGTATCGACACCCAGACCGATCTCCGGAACAACCTGCTCAAGCGCAACATCGAGGCGCAGCCGCTCCGGATGGAATTCCACTCGCAGGACAATTTCAGACTGTCGGTGGCGCGCCGCTACGAGCGCCTCGACACGCCGTTTCGGATCGCGCCCGCGATTACCCTGCCGCAGGGTGCCGAGTACACGTTCAACCGGATGCGGCTGTTCGTGTCGACCGCGAACCGGCGCCGCGTGTCCGTCAACACGTCGATGGAGCTCGGCGAGTTCTATTCGGGCACGCGCCGGGAAAACCAGGTCAACCTCAACCTTCGCGTGCGCCCGGGCCTCTTCTTTTTCCTGACGGGCCAGTGGAACGTCGTCAAGCTGCCGGAGGGGCACTTCACGACGCGGCTGTTCCGCTTCAATGCGGAAACACACCTCTCGCCGTTCGTGGGGATTACCAACAACGTGCAGTACGACTCCCAGAGCGCGGTGCTCGGCTGGCAGTCGCGCTTCCGCTGGATCCTGACGCCCGGCAGCGATCTGTACATCGTCTACACGCACAACTGGCGCGACGACCCGCTCGAGGACCGATTCGCGACCCTCGATCGGCGCGTGGCCTCCAAAATGCTCTACACCTATCGGTTCTGACCGTTCTGCCGCTCGCCAGGCGAATCCCTTTGGGGCACGCCCGACGGCTGGGTTACCATAGAGGGCCCCCTGTTTCGCCAGTGGCCCTTCTGTCAACGCGCAGGGCCACAGCGTCGTAAGTAGGAAGTAGTCGGGCGAGGTCTGCTCGGCTCCTGCGCTGCCAGGGAAAAAATTCACGATGAAGCCGCCTCGCCCAGGAGTCCTGGGACTCCTTTCTGTCGCCGGTCTGCTGTTCACCGCCGTCACATCCGCCTTTGCTCAGGCCGGTCAGGCACAGGGCAACGGCCAGAGCGATACAACCGGGCGCCGCACGATGACGGCGCTCCGGCTCGCCGAGGGCGACACCGTGATGCTCGACGGCCGCCTCGACGAGCCGTTCTGGGGGCGGGCGATTCCCGCCGCCAACTTCATCCAGCAGGATCCGCAGAACGGACGGCCGGCGACCGAGCCGACCGAGGTCCGCATCGCGTTCGATGGCGACTCGCTGTACATGGGCGTGACGGCGTACGACTCCGAGCCGGACAAGTGGATCGCCTGGCAGCGGCGGCGCGACGAAGGGCTCGGGTCCGACGATCGCTTCATGTGGGTGATCGATACGTTCCTCGACGGCCGCAGCGGGTACTTCTTCGAGATGAACCCGTCGGGGCTGATGGCCGACTCGCTCATCGGGATCAACGGCGAGAACCGGCAGTGGGACGGCATCTGGGACGCGCGGCACAACCGCAGCGACATCGGCTGGACGCTCGAGATCAAGATTCCGTTCCGCACGCTGAACTTCAATCCGAACACCGACACCTGGGGCATCAACTTCCAGCGGACGGTCCGCCGCAAGAACGAGGAAAGCCTCTGGATGGGGTGGGCGCGCAACCAGGGCCTGCGCCGGATGAGCAACACCGGTCTCGTCACCGGCATCCGCGACGTCACGCAGGGGAGCGGCCTCGACATCAAGCCGTACGGCGTGTTCTCGTCGCAGTCGTCGCCGGGCCGCGGCCAGAGTGGACTCAGGGGCGATGCCAGCACCGGCGTCGATCTCTTCTACAACCCGACGCCGCTGCTCCGCACGGTCTTCACGGTCAACACCGACTTCGCGCAGACGGAAGTCGATCAGCGCCAGGTCAACCTGACGCGCTATTCGCTCTTCTTCCCCGAGCGCCGCGACTTCTTTCTCGACGGCGCCACCTTCCTCGACTTCGGCAGCAACAGCGAGCGCCGCGGCAACGGCGGCTTCTGGTTCGGCGAAGGAAACAACAATAACAACAGCGACGAGCTCATCATTCCGTTCTTCAGCCGGCGCGTCGGGCTGAGCGCCAACGCGACGCCGCAGAAGATCGACTTCGGCACGAAGGTCACCGGCCAGGTGGGCGCGCAGGACGTCGGGCTGCTGCACGTCCGCACGGGCGAAGACGACGGCTTCACGAGCGAGGATTTCACGGTCGCGCGGGTCAAGCGCCGCATCCTGTCGCAGTCGTACATCGGCGCGATGTACACGCGCCGCGATCCGCGCGCCGACGGCACCGACGCCCGCCATACGACCGGCATCGACATGTCGCTCGCGACGTCGAGCTTCCGCGGCAACAAGAACGTCGAAGTCGGCGCATGGCTGCTGCACACGACCCGTCCCGACCGCACCGGCGGCAACAACTCCGCGTTCGGCGTCTCGTTCGACTATCCGAACGATCGCTGGGTCGGCGGCTTCAACGCGACCGAAGTGCAGGAGAACTTCGACCCGGCGATCGGCTTCGTCCGGCGCCTCAACTATCGGCGCTACAACCCGATGCTCGCGTTCCAGCCGCGTCCGCGGAACAGCCGCTTCGTGCGGCAGTACCGCTTCGGCACGACCGTCGATCTGATGACCGACATGCGGAACGATCTGCTCATGCGCGAGATCGACCTGTCTGTCTTCGGCGTCAGCACGCACTCACAGGACAACGTCTTCGTCAGCGTCATCAACCGCCGCGAGCGGCTCGACGCGCCGTTTGCCATCAGCCGCGGGATCACGCTGCCGATCGGGTCGGAATACGACTTCACGCGCGTCCGCGTCGTCGCATATACCGCAAACCGGCGTCCGGTCGCCCTCCAGAGCCGGTTCGAGACAGGCGATTTTTATTCCGGCACACGGGTCGAGCGGCAGATGCAGCTCTCCTTCCGCCTCCGTCCCGGCTATTTCCTCCACCTGAACGGTCAGTGGAACCGGATTGCGCTCCCCGATGGCCGTTTCACCACACGCCTCTATCGCGTGATTGGCGAGACGCAGTTCACGCCGTTCATGGCGCTGACCAACAACTTCCAGTACGACAGCCAGAGCGGCGTGCTCGGCTGGCAGGGACGCTTCCGCTGGATTCTGACGCCCGGCAACGACCTGTATCTCGTCTACACCCATAACTGGGTGGAGGAACCGCTGCTCGACCGGTTCTACACCTCCGACAAGCGGCTCGCCTCGAAGATTCTTTACACCTACCGGTTCTAGGCGCTACGATCGGCCGACCGTCCGGCAACGCGCAAAGGAGACCAGTATGAAAGGTCCGCTCTTGGTCTTCGCGGCGGCGTCGATCCTCGCCATTCCCACACACGTCAGCACCCAGGGCCAGTCTTCGAGTTCTGCGCCGACGTTCAACAAGGATGTCGCGCCCATCGTGTTCAACAACTGCGCGACGTGCCATCGCCCCGGCCAGGTCGCTCCGATGAGCCTGACGTCCTACCGGGAAGTGCGCCCGTGGGCACGTGCCATCAAGGACAAGGTCCTCAGAGGTGAGATGCCGCCGTGGCGGGCCGACGGCCGATACGGCACGTTCCGGAATGATCGCCGGCTGACGCCGGAACAGATCAAGACGATTGCGGCCTGGGCGGACGGGGCCGCGCCGGAAGGCGACACGCCGCTCGCCGCCACGCTGCCGGCGTTCAAGGATGGGTGGACGCACCCGTCCGGACGGCCTCCCGACCTGGTCATCGAGATGGCCCAGCCCTTCAGCGTCCCTGCCGAAGGCGAGCTGCCCAACTTCACGATCTACCAGGAGCTGCCGCCGGAACTGAAGCAGAAGGAGCACTTCCTCGAGGCCATTCAGATCCTCCCCGGCATCGTCCCGGCCGTCCACCACGCGAGCTGGGGCGTGCAGCCGCGGCTGGCGCCCGGCCAGAAGATCGGTGTGGGTGAGGCGTGGCCGGGCGGGCCGATCGTCGCGGGCGCGCTGCTCGACGCGACGACCGGCAAGTCGATCGGCTTCCAGGGCGACGCCAACGAGGCGGCCGGCGAAGTCGACCCGAGCGAGGTGGGACGGCGCACGGAATTCGGCGGCACGCGGTTCTGCTGCTACGTGCCGGGCGGCAGCTTCCAGCAGTTCCGCCCGGGCGCGGGGAAGCGAATTCCGACTGAGGGGTACATCTCGTGGGGCCTGCACTACACGCCCATCGGCAAGCCCGTGCAGGACCGGACGCGCGTCGGTCTCTGGTTCCAGCCGGAGATCACGCACGAGATCGTCGAGATCACCACCGGCCGCACGACGCACATCGTCCAGGGCAAGCAGCTCGTGGACGATCAGTTCACGCCCGTACGCACGAGCGGGGTGGGCAACGTCGGGTTCCCGGCCATCCCCGTCATCCCGCCGCACGCGAAGAACTGGGCGATCACGGCGATCCGCGCGTTCCCCGACGACGTGGCGCTCTACGTACTGTGGCCGCACATGCATACGCGCGGCAGGGAAATGACGTACGTGCTGACGTACCCGGACGGCCGCGAAGAGGTGCTGTTGAGCGTCCCGAACTATGACTTCAACTGGCAGATCTTCTACGAGCTGAAGGAGCCGAAGAAGATTCCGGCGGGCAGCACGATCAAGACGATCGGCTCGTACGACAACTCCGCGGCGAACAAGTGGAACCCGGCACCGCACAAAGAGGTGTACTGGTCCGAGCAGAGCTGGGACGAGATGTACGTCGGGTTTCTCGACGTCTCGGTCGACAAGCAGGATCTCCGCCTCCAGCGGAAGACCGCGGGGCCGCAGACCACTACCGGACGCCGTTAAGCCGGATGAGCGGGACGCCGATCGTCGCGTTCTTCGTGATGTCGACGTTCCTGCTCTCGGCCTCTGTCTGGGCGCAGCCGCCGGCGCCGCAGCGCCCGCGCGAAACGTCGCAGGAGGAGCGCCAGCGGCGCGAGCCGCAGCCGGGCTCGACGCAGGGCGCCGCGCTCACCACCGAAACCGATGTGCAGCCGAAGTTCAACATGGATTACTTCGTCGGCGAATGGAAGTTCGAGGCGAGCGTATCGGAGAGCCCGCTCGGCACGGGTGGGCCGGTCTCCGGCGTGGAGATCGTCCGGAACGTCTGGGACGGGCGCTACTGGGACATCACGATCAAGGGCGACGGACCAGACGGCGCCTTCACCGGCAAGGGTGTGATCCTGTACCAGGACACCTTTGCCGGGCAGTTCTACACCCGCTATGAGGTAACGCGCGGCATCGCGCTGCTGCGGACGGGGCATCTCGGCTGCGACCTCGGCGGCACGTGCAACCTGCACTTCGAGACGCCTCCCTTCGAGCACAACGGCGCGCGCATCCAGCTGCGCGGGCGGTTCTATCTGACGTCGCCGTTCGCCTACCGAGTCACCACGGAGATCTCGATCGACCGCGGCGAGTATCGGAACTTCGGCACGATGTGGTACACGAAGGACGAATCGGCGAAGCCGCCGGCGATCAAGTAGGGGGCCTGATGAAACGACGCCTGGCGTGTGCACTGCTCGCGCTGGCGGTCTGTGGCGCTGGCGCGGCCGCCGGAGCGCCGCAGGCGCCGACCGACAAGCCGGCGGCGCCGCTCGTCGCCGTGATCGGATGCGCCCAGCGCTCGCCACAGGGCGTCTGGATGCTGACGAGTGCGACGGACGGCATCGACACGCGCACCCTCTTTCTCAGCGCCAAGGAAATCGAGGAGGCCCGCAAGAAGGCGCTCGGATCCCATCGCTACGTGCTGCTGGGCACCCCAGAGTTTCTCTCCAAGGAGGAGCTCCTGAAGACCGGTCAGCGCGCGGAGTTCACGCGGCCGGAGGTCGCGAATGCGACCGGCCAGCTCCAGCAGGGGCGCAAGCTGATGGTGAAGGGGCTGCTCATTACCGCGCCGGACGAACGCCGCCTGAATCTCGTCGCCGTGCAGCAGCTCGCCGAGACCTGCAGATAACTCAATGCACGGCGGGGCTGGCGGCTCGCTGCGCCGCCATCACCCGCGTGATGGCGGCCGTCAGGTCGGCTTCCGGCACGTCGAAGGGGCCGGCGACGACGGCGCCGAGCGTCAGCTCGAGGGCGATCACGACGCCGCCGGTCTCGTACGGACTGACAATCCAGCTGAATCCGCGAAGCGCGATCGGCCGATCGACGGCTGCTTCAGGGTTCTTCGCGCGCTCCAGCGCGCGCAGCATCTCCTCCAGCACGACGACGACGTCGGCGTCGGTCCAGGCACGGGGCTCACGGGCAACCGGCGCAATCGTGGTGGACGTGGCGTGATTGTCGCCGCGCAGCCAGATCTCAGCGATGAATTCCATCGCGCTAAGCGTACTTCAGAGCTCGCGCAACTGGCGGTCCAATTCGTCCGGTGAGGTGGTCGGCAGCTGGCAGGCGAAGTCGCGGCAGACGTAGGCCGCGGCACGGCCATCGCGCGGACGGAGTGCGGCAGTCCATGGCAGGAGGCGCGCCAGCGCGTCCTGGTATGCCGTCGCGACGGGGACGAAGACCGCGGCGGGCAGATAATGTCGGCGGACGACCGCCGCGAGCAGTCGAGTATCGGGCGCATCCGGCTCCCCGGCGACAACGATCTGCGGTGCGCCCGCATGGTACGTGGAGAGCGCTGCGAGCATCATCGGCGCCGCGCGGCCGCGCATCGCTGCGCTCGCGCCGAACATCGCCAGCGTTCGCTCGATCTTCTCTTGAAAGCGCCCAACTTCCACATTGCCAACTCCCAAACCTCCACCCCCTGGGGATTGGGAGTTGGGAGTTGGGGTGTTGGGAGTTGAGGCCGTGAGATGCGACAGCGCCAGCAGGTTCAGCACGGCCACGGAGCTGGCTGCCGGCTCGGCGCCGTCGTACTCCTCCTTGAGGCGCAGCAGCACGGACGCGTCCTTCCCGGTCGTGCTGTACCAGCCGCCGTCCGCCGCGTCCCAGAAACGCTCGTCGAGCCGGCGCTGCAGCGTCAGCGCCCACTCGAGCCATGCCGGATCCCCTCCGGCCTGGAACAGCTCCAGCAGGCCGAAGACGAGATAGGCGTAATCCTCCGCATACGCCTCGACCGCGGCATCGCCCTGTCGGAAGCGCCTGAGGAGCGTCTCGTCGTCGGCACGCCACAGTCTCGCGCGCACGAACGACGCCGCGCGAACCGCCTCGGCCAGGTAGTCCGCGCCCTCGTCCAGGACGCGCGCCGCACGCGCGAAGGCGGCAATCATCAGCCCGTTCCACGCGGTGAGGATCTTGTCGTCCAGGTGCGGCCGCGGCCGTTTCGCACGGACGGCGAGAAGGGTGGCGCGCGAGCGGTCGAGCGCCGAGGCAGCCTCGGAGGCCGGCCGACCGGTCATCTGCGCGATCTCGTCGATGGACCGCGCGGTGTAGAGCAGGTTCTTGCGCGTGAACTCGTTCTGCGGGTCGAACGGTGCGTTGCCGTCTGGCAGGATCCCGTAGCGCAGTCGGAACACATCGGCGTCGTCGCCGAGTGCTTCCACGATCTCCGCGTCGCGCCAGATATAGAAGGCCCCTTCCTTCTTGTCCGCTCCCCCTTCCGGCGGAAGACTGTCGGCATCTTCGGCGGAAAAGAAGCCCCCCTCCTGATGGGTGAGATCGCGGCGCACGTAAGCGAGCGTATCGGCCGCGACGTCGGCAAAGAACCGGTCCCCGGTCAGCTGCGCCGCCTCGAGATACGCGAGGACCAGCTGCGCCTGGTCGTAGAGCATCTTCTCGAAGTGCGGCACGCGCCAGTCGGCGTCGACCGAGTAGCGGTGGAACCCGCCGCCGAGATGATCGCGCATCCCGCCGAGCGCCATGGCGCGCAGCGTCGCGAGCACCATCTCCTTCGGGTCGGCGGCGCCCGTTCGTCTGTGCTCGCGCAGCAGGAACAGCAGCTCGCTCGGGCGTGGAAACTTCGGCGCGCCGCCGAAGCCGCCGCGCCGCGCATCGAACGACGCGGCAAACTCGCGAACCGCGGCATCGAGGACCCCGGCGCCGGGAACCGCGCCGGCCGCTTCGGTCGTCCCGCCGAGCGAGCGCAGCCGCTCCACGATTGTCTTGCCCGACTGCACCACCTTCTCGCGCTCCTCGCGCCAGACGCGGGCGATCTCCTCGAGCACCTCGACGAATCCCGGCCGCCCCCAGCGGGACGTCGGCGGAAAGTACGTTCCGCCGTAAAACGGCTCGAGTGATGGCGTCAGCCACACGCTCATCGGCCAGCCCCCCGATCCCGTCGTTACCTGCACGAACGTCATGTACACGCGGTCGACGTCTGGCCGTTCCTCACGATCCACCTTGATCGACACGAAGTGCTCGTTCAGCAGCTCCGCGACGTCGGCGTTCTCGAAGCTCTCGTGCTCCATGACGTGGCACCAGTGGCACGTCGAGTAGCCGACCGAGAGGAAGATCGGCTTGTCCTCGCGGCGCGCCTTGTCGAAGGCGGCGTCGCCCCACGGAAACCAGTCGACGGGGTTGTCCTTGTGCTGGAGCAGGTACGGGCTCTGCTCGCCGGCGAGACGATTGGACATTTACTGGTGCGTCCCTCGCAAAACGAAGCTGGCCGCTCCGTTGTCGCGGCCAGTGAAATCGCCGGCGAAGGGCTGTCGTAGGCGGTAGTACATCAGTTGATACTGGCCACTAGTGTCTCGGCATCGCCCGCGGCGGCGCCATCCGCTGCAGCCGCGCCTTGACCGCCTGGAACCGCGGCGTGTCGCGCGTGCCGCCGCCGCGGCCGGCGTCGGCCTGCAGGCGCGCGATCCGGTCCTGCGGCGACGGGTGGCTCGAAAAGAAGACCTCGACGCTGCCCGGATTGCGCTTCGCCTCGCGCTGCAGGATCTCGAACAGCTCCACCATCCCACGGCCGTCCCACCCGGCGCGCCGAAGAATCTGCAGACCGACGGCGTCGGCCTCGCGCTCGTCGTCGCGGCTGAACTTCAGGAAGATGCCATTAGTCAGGAACGACGCGGCGACCTGCGCGGCACTGGCGCCGCCGCCGCTGCCGAGGACCGCCCCGAGCAGCCCGAGGCCGAGATTCGCCATCGTCGCCTTCGTGAGCTGATCCGCGGCGTGCCGCTGCGCGATGTGCGCCACCTCGTGCGCGAGCACGCCGGCCACCTGCGACTCGTTCGTGGCGGCGTGCAGCACCCCGCGATGGAGCCACACCGGGCCGCCCGGGAGCGCAAAGGCATTGATCTCGCGGTAGTCCGCCACGGAGAAGTTGTATGGGTATTTCGGGCCCGGAGCCTGTTGTACCAGCCGCCCGCCGATGCCGCGAAGGTAGTCGTTCACCTCCGCGTCGCGGAGCTCCGGCACCTCCTTGCGGACCTGCGCATCGACTTCGCGACCGATCTGAATCTCCTGCTCGACGGACACGAGCGAGAACTGGGCGTACGACGACGCCACGAAGACGATGCACAGGACAACGGTAGCGAGGACTCTCATACTCTGGGCGTGGGAGCCGCGGGCATTTCATCTGGACGCCGGCGGCGCAGGCGTGCGTATGCGGCGGTGAACTCCACGCCGTACATTAGGATGACCGAAGAGACATAAATCCACAGCAGGAAAACGACGACGGCCGCGATCGACCCGTGGATGAGGCTGAGCTGCCCGCTGCGCCCGACATACCAGGTAAATCCGGCGAAGGCGGCTCGCCAGAGCACGCCGGTGAAGATCGCGCCGACCCAGACGTCGCGAAACCGCGTCTTGGCGTTCGGGATGAAGTAATACAGCAGGCCGACGGCCAGAATCAGCAGGATCGTCGCGCCGTAGCTGAACGCGAACGACCGCAGCGCGCCGAGCCATTCGAAGCGCGCGAGCATCACGCCGAACCACGACGCCTGCGCCACTTCGATCGCGCTCACCGTAATGAGCGCCAGCATCAGTACGCCGCCGCTGGCGACGAGCATCATGAACGACACGAGACGATGCTTCAGAAAGCTTCGCTGCCGTTCGACGCCCCACGCCTCGTTCACGGCGGTCGTGATCGCCCCGAAGACGCCGAGCGACGCCCAAATCAGCGCCAGACCTCCGGCGACGCCGAGCTGCAGGCGGGTCCGGCGGAATGCCTCGAGCTGGGTGTTCACGAACTCGAACTGCGTCGGGAAGTAATCGAAGACGAACGTCAGCACGGCGATCCGGTCTTCCTCGTCGGCCGTGATCGATCCGAGCAAGGAGATCACGAGCAGCAGGAAGGGGAAGAGCGAGAGGAGCGCGTAGTAGGCAATCGAGGCGGCGTGGGTGAGGTCGTTGCCCGTGACCAGGCGCACCACGCCGCGCCACGCCGCGAGACCCGAAAAGCGAAGCTCCGCGCGCGCGCGGAGCAGGATTCGGGCCGTCACGGGAGTGATTATGCGCCGGGTCCGCTGCGCGCTCGATCCAGCCCGCCGCGGTACCCGGCCTACGGACGACTAGGAGCGGCCGTAGTCGGTGCCTTGCGTCCCCGGCGTGCCGCCGGTGTAGCTGCTGCCGGTCGTCGCGCCGGTATAGTTGCGCGCCTCCTCGGCGCCGCGCGATACCGCCTCGCGCGCCTGATTCACCACCTCGCGCCCGCGCTCCGCCCAGCCGCTGGCGGCCTCCGTGGCGCGTCGATACTGTTCGGAGGCGCGGTTGCCGAAATTGCGCGCCTGCTCGCCGATCTGGCCGCGCAGATCCGCGCCCGCCTTCGGCGCCAGGAGCATCCCGAGCCCCGCGCCGAGCACGGTGCCGGCGATGAGCCCCATCATGAAGCCCGCGCCGTTGCCTTCGGTCTCGTACCGATCGTATTCCGCCATGATCCTGCTCCTCCCCTGAGAAACCCTTACATCGTCGGCGGCGCCGTCGTCCGGCGGCCGCCGTTCCAGAAATGCCCCACCGCGCCGCGCACCGCGTGCACGAACCCGGCCACCTGGGCCACGCGTGAGGCGACCGACGTCCGCACGCGGCCGGCCGTCGCGTTCACGCGCTCGGTGCCGCGCGTCACGCGTCCGGTCACGTCCTTGACGTCGGCAAGGATCGCGTCGACGCGTGTCATGAGCAGCTGTACCCGCTCGGCGAGCGGCGCGATCTGCCGCTGCTCGAGGTCGCGCACGGTCTGCATCGCCTGGCGGTACAGCCGGTAGCCGAGGACGGCCGCCGCCACCAGCACGAGTGCCTGCAGCACGCTGACCGCCGCCATGACGGCAAGCAGCGCATTCGTCGTGTCCAGATTCCCTTCGATCATGTCAATGCGACGTCGTGTCGGCCGGGTACATCGACTGGCCGCGGGCGACGCGGAACTCTTCCATCACCCGCATCCCGTCGTTGGCCAGGTCCCCTACCTTTTCGATCGTCTTCTGAAAGCGCGCGAACTCACGCCGTAAATCGTCGATGGCGGGTTCAAAGCGGTCGCGGAGCTCACGGCCGCGGTCGGTAAAGAAGAGGTAGACCACCGCCGCGCCGCACAGCGCACCCAGCGTGGCGCCGAGCACGACTCGAGATCGCTCGTTCACACGTCCTCCCTTCTGTGCCTCAGGCGGCTATCCCTTCCAAAACAGGTGCCACCGCTGATCTAACGCGTGGCCTGCTGCTCGGCGAACTGCAGCGATGCGGTCTCGAGGAACAGTGTCAACGCAACCCCATCCCAGCGGTCCCCCTGTGGACTATTTACCGCATCCGCGCCAAGCGCGATAAAGCCCGTGTGCTGCGGCATCAGGCCGTACCGCCCGAGCAGGTGTTCGCGCACGAGCGCCGCCCGCTGCCGCGAACGCCGGTATCGCTCCCCGGCGGTCCCCTCCGTCGCGTAGCCCTCGACGACGACCGGATTTGCGGGGAGGTATTTCAGAAAGGTGACGATAGCGGAATCGAGACGCGTCCGGCCTTCGGGCGTCAGCGTGTCGACGCTGCCAGGACCAGGGGCGAACAGCACCGCCGACGACAGCCAGATCCGCATGGCCCTGCGTCTGCCATGTTCGAGCACGCCGCTGCGGTACTGCGCCGGCGAGATGGCGTCGAGGTCGAAGTAGCCCCGCCGGTTGAAGAAGCCGCGCAGGAAAAAGTTGTGCTTGAGCGCTTCCATGTTGTCCGCGAGATCGGCGGTGGCCTCGCGCGTCTGGCTGAGCGTCGCCCGCAAATCGGCAAGAAGTCCCTGGGCCGGGCCATCCTCGGCGCGGACGTCGGCCAGCGTGCGCCGCGCCTCGTCGGTCACCTGGCGCATGTTTGCCAGCACGAGCTGCGTTTCGTCGGCAATCGCGCGGGCGCGCGTATACAGCTCGTCGTCGTTGATCAGCTTGCCGAGCGTCCCCTCGCCCGCGTTGATCCGCGCCACGATCTGCTGCGCGTCGGCAGACACGCGGCTGCCGTTCGCCGCAATCGCTCTCATCTGCGGGGAAATCTCGTCGAACAACTGGTTGGCATCCGCCGCGGTCTCGGCGACCGCCGCCATGGTCCGCTCGGCGTCGGCGCTCAGCGTCTCCACGGTCCGGTGCACGAGCGTCATCGTGTCGCTCGCCTGCTGCAGCAGGTCGGCCAGCGCGAACGGCTCGCGCCCAGGGATGAGGCCGCCCTCGCCGACAGGAGGCGCCTGTGCGCTGCCGCTGGCGATGTTGATGAAGATGCCGCCGACGAGCCCCTCCGTCTGAATGCTCGCCACCGAGTCGGCGCGCAGCAGCGGCCGGAGCTCCTCCCGCACCTCCATGCGCACCCGGAACTTGCCCGCGGGCGTGTCGGGAATGAGGATGTCCGTCACCTCTCCCGCGTTGGCGCCGGCGACGCGGACGATCGCCCCCGATTCGAGCTGCCCGAGATTCGCGAACTCCGTGTAGACCGTGAAGCGATCCTCGAACAGCATCCGCCGCTCGCCGACCGTGAAGAGCGCCACCGCGAACAGCACGGTCCCGATGAGGACGAACGCGCCGGCGCCGACGAGCCTGGGTGACATCGGCTAGGCCTCGGCACGCATGAAGGCGCGAACGAGGGCGTTGTCGCTGCGATCGAGATCGTCCGCCGTCCCGCGCGCGATGAGGCGTCCCTCGTGCAGCATCGCGAGCTCGTCGCCGACGTGCCGTGCGCTCGGAATGTCGTGTGTGACCATCACCAGCGTCGTCCCCTTTTCCTTCAAGTCGACGAGCAGGGCGTCTATCTCGTCGGCGGTGATCGGATCGAGCCCGGCGCTCGGCTCGTCGACGAGCAGGATGTCCGGATCGAGCGCCATCGCGCGCGCCAGTCCGGCGCGTTTGCGCATCCCTCCAGAAAGCTCCGCCGGCATCTTCTGGTACTCGTCCGCCAGTCCGACGTCGGCGAGCTTCGATTTCGCGACTTCGCGAATCCGTCGATCCGGCCAGTCCGTGTGCCGCCGCAGCGGAAACGCGACGTTCTCGCCGACGCTGATCGAGTCGAAGAGCGCCGCGTTCTGAAAGAGGAACCCCATGCGCCGGCGCACTGCGCCCAACTCGCGCGCCGGCAGCGCGGCCACGTCCTGCCCCTGGACGAACACGTGGCCGCGATCGGGCTTGATGAGGCCGATGATGTGCTTCAACGTCACGCTCTTCCCGGTCCCGCTGCGCCCCAGCAGACAGAACGCCGTTCCTGCCGGCACGTCGAGCGACAGGTCGTCGAGGACGACTTGCCCGCTGAACGACTTGCTCACGTGATCGAGCCTGATCGCCGCCTCCGAGTCGCGCTTCATGTCTGTGACGGAAAGAGCACGAAGATCAGTCGGACCAGGACGACGTTGACGACGATGATGAGGATCGACGAGAGCACCACGCTTCGGGTCGACGCCCGGCCGACGCCCTCGGTGCCCTGCGACGTCGTCATGCCGAGATAACAGCCGACCGTGCCGATGATGAGGCCGAAGACCGCCGTCTTGAGCGTCGGCGGCACGAAGTCGCGAAACTCCACGAGCGAGAACGCACGGTTGAAGTAGAGCTCCCACGACATGCCGCTCACGGTCGCTTCGGCGACGTAGCCGCCGACGATTCCGCAGAAATCGGTCATCGTCGTGAGCAGCGGGAGCGCCAGCATGCAGGCGAGAATCCGCGTCGCCGCGAGGAACTTGAACGAATCGACCGCCACCGCTTCGAGCGCGTCGATCTGCTCGGTGACTTTCATCGCGCCCAGCTCGGCGCCGATGCCGGCGCCCACGCGTCCGGCCACCAGCAGGGCCGTCACGAGCGGCCCGGTCTCTCGAAACAGCGCCACGGCCAGCCCGGCCGGAATCATCGCCTCGGCACCGAAGCGTTCGAGCGACGCCCGGGTATGCATCGACAGGACGACGCCGATGGAAAAGCCGGAGGCGGCGACCAGCGGGGCCGAACGCCATCCGATTTCGAAGACGTGGCGGATGACTTCGCGCGGCTCGTACGGAGGCAGGCACATCTCGCGGAGCGCCCGCAGGCCGAACAGCGACACGCTGCCGATCCACCCAAGAAGGCCGAGGGTGGCGAGGCCCAGCCGTTCAAACACGCCCCATCCGTTGTGCAACGGGTGGGCCAGGCCTGTTGATTGGTGGTGGGTTGGCGCGCTACCGGTTCGCGGCCGCGGCGGCGGCGGCCGCACGCTGCTGAGCCCGCTGGTCCTGGATGTCGTGCTTCTTCATCTTGCTGTAGAGCGTCGGCCGGTACAGCCCGAGAATCTGTGCGGCCTCCTGCTTGTTCCAGTTCGTCCGCTGGAGCGTCTGCAGAATCGCCATCTTCTCGATTTCCGCGAGCGTCCGGTGCGGCGGAATCGTGAACTCCTGCGTCGGGCTCCCCTCTTCGCGGATCGTTTCCGGCAGATCGCCCGGACCAATCTCACCCGTCTTACAGACGAGCACCGCGCGCTCGATCGCGTTCTCGAGCTCGCGCACGTTGCCGGGCCAGCGGTTACGGATGAGCAGGTGGTAGGCGGCCGGCGAGATCGACCGGATGTTCCGCTGATACCGCTCGTTGAACTTCGAGAGGAAATGATTGCAGAGGAGCGGAATGTCTTCGGTGCGCTCGCGCAGCGGCGGCACGCGGAGCGTAATCGTGTTGATGCGGAAGTAGAGATCCTCGCGCAGCTTGCCCTCGCGCAGCGCGACATCGAGGTCGATGTTGGTCGCACAAATCAGGCGGAAGTCGACGTGGACGAGGCGGTCGCTGCCAATCGGCCGGTACTCGCGCTCCTGCAGGACGCGGAGGAGCTTGGTCTGCAGGTACGGCGGCATCTCGCCGATTTCGTCGAGCAGGAGCGACCCGCCTTCGGCCATCTCGAACAGGCCGATCTTGTCGGTATGCGCACCGGTGAAGGCGCCCTTCTTGTAGCCGAACAGTTCGCTCTCGATGAGATCTTTCGGGATCGCGGCGCAGTTGATCTTGATGAACGGACCCTTCACGCGATTCGAGTTGTAGTGAATCGCGTTGGCGATGAGCTCCTTGCCCGTGCCGTTCTCACCCTGGATGAGGATGTTGGCATCGCTCGCCGCGACGCTCTCGACCAGCTCGAACAGCTCCTTCATCTTCTTGCTTTGCCCGACGATGTTCGCGAAGCTGTACTGGCCGCGGATCTGCTCCTTGAGCTGTCTGTGCTCGGCCTTTTCCTGGCTCCGATCGATCGCCCTGCCGATGAGGTCCATCAGCCCGTCCTGGCTGACGGGCTTCTCGAGGAAGAAGAACGCCCCCGCCTGTCCGGCCTCCACGGCCCGTGCGAGCGTTCCCTGGCCGGAGATGATGATGACTTCCGGACCGGGATCGATTTCCTTGAGACGGCGCAGAAGCGCGATACCGTCGAGGTCGGGCAGCATCAGGTCGGTGACGACGACGTCCGGCCGCCACTGCTTGAAGATCTCCTCGCCTCGCGTACCGATGAGCGCCGTCCGCACTTCATACCCGTCGGCCTCGATGACCATCTTCAGCCATTCGGTCATCGCCGGCTCGTCGTCAATGGCCAGCACGCGACGACGGCGCTTGGTCGTGGTGGCGGGTTGCGGCGTAGGCATGGTTCGAAGCCCGGCGGTCGGAAAAGGCCCTATGCTAGCACGAGCACGTTGGTATTCAATACAGTGACGTCCGCGCTGATGAGAAATATTACAGCATGTACAAATGGCGTACAGCTGAGCTTGGCTTCCGATTCGGGCCTATAATGCCGGCGATGGGGGACACCAACGCGGTTCCACCCTCGCCGCCTTCCGCCGACGCCTTCCCGTCCCGTCAATCCGCTACAGCCAGCGGCATCTGCCGCGAGGACGCGGTGATCTGCGAGCGGTGCGGGAAGGCCGAGATGTACCGGATGCACGCCGTCTGGCGGTGCCCGGCCTGCGGCTACAAGACCGACTGCTGCGGATGGTAAGGGGTGGATCGCCTTCACACCCACATCCGGACTGACACGCCGGAGTTCCGCGACAACCACGCGCGCATGACGGCGCTCGTCAAGCAGCTGCGCGATCGGCTGACCGTCTGCGCGCAGGGCGGTGGTCCGCGCTACCTCGAGCGGCTGCGCGGGCAGGGCAAGCTCCCGGTCCGCGAACGGATCGATCGGCTCCTCGACGCCGGGTCGCCGTTTCTGGAGCTCTCGCCCCTCGCGGCGTGGGACATGTACGACAACGACGCGCCGGGCGCGGGTCTCGTCACTGGTGTGGGGCGCGTGTCGGGACGTGAGGTGCTGATCGTGGCGAACGATGCCACGGTGAAGGGCGGCACCTACTACCCGCTCACCGTCAAGAAGCACGTACGGGCGCAGCAGATCGCGCTCGAGAACCGACTGCCGTGCATCTACCTGGTCGACTCGGGCGGCGCCTTTCTGCCGCTTCAAGCCGATGTCTTCCCGGACAAGGATCACTTCGGCCGCATCTTCTTCAACCAGGCGCGGATGTCCGCCGAAGGGATCGCGCAGATTGCCGTCGTCATGGGCTCCTGTACGGCTGGCGGCGCGTACGTCCCTGCGATGTCCGACGAGACGGTGATCGTCCGCGGCGCCGGCACCATCTTCCTTGGCGGACCGCCGCTCGTGAAAGCCGCCACGGGCGAAGAGGTCAGCGCGGAGGAGCTCGGAGGCGCCGACGTGCATACGCGCCTGTCCGGAGTCGCGGACTATCTCGCCGAAGACGATGCGCACGCGATTCAGTTGACGCGCACGATCGTGTCGACGCTGACCGCGCGCAAGGCGCTGCCGGCCGACGTTGCGGCGCCCGAGGATCCGGCGTACGACCCGCAGGACATCTACGGGATTGTTCCCGAGGACGTGCGAAAGGCGTACGACGTGCGCGAAGTGATTGCGCGGCTGGTCGACGGTTCGCGCTTCGACGAGTTCAAGACGCGGTACGGTCCGACGCTCGTGACGGGGTTTGCCCGGCTGCACGGCTTTCTCGTCGGCATCGTCGCCAACAACGGCGTGCTCTTCTCGGAGTCGGCGCTCAAGGCCACGCACTTCATCGAGCTCTGCAACCTGCGCGGCGTGCCGCTCGTCTTCCTGCAGAACATCACCGGGTTCATCGTCGGACGGCAGTACGAGCGTCAGGGCATTGCGAAGGATGGCGCCAAGATGGTGCATGCCGTGGCCAATTCGGTAGTGCCCAAGTTCACCGTGATCATCGGTGGGTCGTTCGGCGCAGGCAATTACGGGATGTGCGGGCGCGCGTACGAACCGCGGCTGCTGTGGACGTGGCCGAACGCCCGCATCGCGGTCATGGGCGGCGAGCAGGCCGCGTCCGTGCTCGCAACCGTCAAGCGCGACCAGCTCGCACGGGACGGCAAGACGCTGGAGGCCGCCGACGAAGAGGCCATCCGTCGTCCGATTCTCGAGAAATACGAGCTCGAAGGATCGCCTTACTACTCCACCGCGCGGCTCTGGGACGACGGGATTCTCGATCCGACGCAGACGCGCGCCGCGCTGGCGCTCGGGATCTCGGCGGCCTACAACGCGCCCATCCCGCCTCCGAAGTTCGGCGTCTTCCGCATGTAGGTATGTTCCGCCGGGTCCTCATCGCCAATCGCGGCGAGATTGCCGTTCGCGTCATCCGCGCGTGCCGCGAGCTCGGCATCGAATCCGTGGCCGTCTATTCCGACGCCGACGCGCGGTCGCTGCACGTCGCCCTGGCCGATCGCGCCGTCCGGATCGGCGCGGCGCCTGCCGCGGAGAGCTATCTCTCGAGCGACGCCATCCTGCAGGCGGCCCGTGAGACCGGCGCCGAGGCGATTCATCCGGGATACGGCTTCCTCGCCGAGAACCACCGCTTCGCGCAGGCCTGCGCGGCGGCCGGCATCGTGTTCATTGGTCCACCCGCAGACGTCATCGCTCGCATGGGATCGAAGACGGCCGCCCGGGCGATCGCGGCCGAGGCCGGCGTGCCGATCGTGCCGGGCGAGACGCCGGCCGACCAGGACGACGAGACGATTGCCGCGGCGGCGGACCGCCTCGGCTTTCCCGTGCTCATCAAGCCGTCCGAGGGCGGCGGCGGCATCGGCATGAAGACCGTCCACGAGGCGTCGTCGCTTCCGTCCGCGATCGCGCAGGCGCGGCGTGAGGCGGCTGCGGCATTTGGCGACGGCACGCTGTACGTGGAGCGCCTCATCGAACGTCCTCGACACGTCGAAATCCAGGTCGTGGCCGATCACCATGGTGGGATCGTGTCTCTCTTCGAGCGTGAGTGCTCGCTTCAGCGCCGCCATCAGAAGGTGGTCGAGGAGGCGCCGTCGCCGGCGGTCACGCCTGCGCTGCGGGAGCGAATGGGGCGCGCGGCTGTCGCACTCGCCCGCGCGGCCCGCTACCGGAACGCGGGAACCGTGGAGTTCCTCGTGGAGAGCTCAGGAGACGAGGCGCGCTTCTACTTTCTCGAGATGAACACCCGTCTTCAGGTCGAGCATCCGGTGACCGAGCAGACGACCGGCGTCGACCTGGTGAGGGTCCAGATCGCCGTCGCGGCCGGCGAGGCCCTGCCGTGGCGACAGGAAGAACTGCGCCAGCGCGGCCACGCGATCGAGGTGCGTGTATACGCCGAGGACCCGGCGCAGCACGATTTGCCGCAGGCCGGGCGGCTGCTCCTGTATCGAGAGCCGTCGATGCCCGGCGTCCGGATCGACAGCGGCGTGGCCGAAGGGGCGGAGATCTCCGTCCACTACGATCCGCTGCTCGCCAAGCTGATTGCCTGGGGCGAGACGCGCGAGGCAGCGCGACGCCGCGCCCTCGCGGCGCTTCGCGCGTACACGATTGACGGCGTGCGCACGAATCTGCCGCTGCTCATCGGGTTGCTGCAACATCCCCGGTTCGTCGCCGGCGACCTCGACACCCGGCTCATCGATGAGGAGCGGGATCACCTCCTCGCCGGCGTGGCTCAGGACGCGCCGGCCACGGCCGTCGAGGCTCGCGTCCCGCGTGACCCATGGACGACGCTCCAAGGCTGGCGGGCGGACGGCGCGTATCGACGCCCCGCTCCGGCCGCGACATACACAGCCGCCGGCTCTGGCGGGACCGGTGGGAGCAGCCATCCCCACGACGACGCGGCGGCGCTCGCGGCGCCGATGCCGGCCACCGTCGCGGCGATCCACGTCGAACCCGGCCAGGAGGTCAGGACCGGCGATCTGCTGCTGACGCTCGAGGCCATGAAGATGGAGCTGCCGATCCGCGCACCCCGGCCCGGTCGGGTGAGAACGGTCGCCTGCCGGCCGGGGGAGCTGGTGCAGCCGGGCGTCGCTCTGGTGGAGCTTGAGTGAAATCGGCCGAAGCCGGACACTACGACCGTGCCGGTTCTCACCGAGATCGAGCCGACCACCCAGGATCTCGACGCCGTCATCCACGAGCTGCAGAAGTCGTGGACGGCGACCATCACGGTGCGGCGCCAGTCGAAGGAGGACGTCGGCTACCGCGAGATCTTCGTCCTGCTCGACGGCGAGCAGATCGGCATCCTCCAGCACGGCGACACGCTGACCCGGGAGATCCAGCCGGGCATGCACCGACTGCAGGCGCACAACACGCTGTTCAAGAAGACGATCGAGTTCGCGATCGGCGTCGGCGAGCACGCCAGCTTTGCCGCCGTCAACCGTGCCGGCTGGGGCACCTATTCCGTCTGGGCGTTCTGGATCGGCTTCCTCGGCGCGGGTCCGTTCTACCTGACGCTCGAGCGCGAAGCCGCGCGGTGATTCACCGCCTCCACGCATCCTCCGCCCAGGCGATGAATCGATCCTCACTCCAGTAGTTGACGATCGCGCTCTGCGGAATGCCGGCGAGCCTGGCATGCGCGATCGCGATATCGACGAAACCGAGCTCCTCGTGCGCGTGCGCGTCGCTGTCGAGCGCGAACACGCAGCCATGGCCGAGCGCGCGCGCCGCGAGCTCGTAGTGGACGTCCTGACGGTCCCACGATCCGTCGATCTCGATTGCCACCCGCCTGCGCGCCGCTACGGCGAAGACCGCGTCCCAGTCGGCCGTGATGCCCGGACGATCGTTGAACCGCCGCCCCTGCGGGTGGCCGAGAATGCAGACGCCCGGCTGTGAGACAGCGGCAACCATCCGCGGCGTCTGATCGTCGCTGACCCGAAGCTGCGAGTGCGGCGAGGCGACGACGTACTCGAACTGCCGCAGCTCCTCCGGCAGCATGTCCACCGAGCCGTCGGTGCGGATGTTGACTTCGATTCCCTTGAAGAGACGAAAGCGGCCGGCATGGCGGCTATTCAGCGCATCGATCTCCGTCTGCTGCCGCGCGACCTGCTCCATCGACATGCCGCGGGCAATCGCCAGGCCGTAGGAGTGGTCCGTGATTCCGGAGCAGCGGTACCCGCGCGCGATGCACGCGTCGACGATCGAGTCGAGCTCCTCGGAGCCGTCACTCCACACGGAATGCATCTGAAAATCGCCGCGATAGTCCTGGCGCGATGGTTCTGCGCGACGCGACAGGATCTCGACAACGGCGGCGTGGCTCAGAAACGAGCGGCGGAGCGCCCGGAGGCGGGTGATCGCGTCCGACTGACCGGCGTCCGCGATCGCACGCTCGACAAACGCCGAGGAGCCGTCGTACACCAGCTCCCGGGCAATTCGATCCGTCGTCGGGCCGATGCCGCGCACCGCTCGGAACGTGTTCGCCTCGACGAGCGGCGCGATCTGCCGATTCAGCCGCAGCACCGCCTTGGCTGCGCGCATATAGCCGAAGGCGCGCTGGCTCTTCTTCCCGGCGAGCGCGGCCATGTCGAGGAGCAGCCCGGCCAGCTCGAGATTGACGTCTCTCATCCTCGTCCGAGGTTATGCAATACTCAGGGCTTTGCGTATGAGGAGTTGACGATGGCAACGTTCGCGCGACATGTGGATGTGGACTGGACGGGAACGCTGATGGAAGGGAACGGCACGGCCAGGGCGGGCACGGGCGCCTTTTCGGTGCCGGTCACGTTCCCGAGCCGCATCGCGGCAGAGGGCGACGGCAAGACCACGCCCGAGGAATTCATGGCGGCCTCGCACGCCGTCTGCTATGCGATGGTGCTCGTGAACACGATCGGCAAGCAGGGCGGCACCGCGCGCCGGGTGCGCGTGACCGCCACGGTCACCGGCGACAAGAGCGACGCGGGCCTGAAGGTCGTCTCGTCGCACCTGAAGGCGGTCGTCGAGGGGCTCGAAGGGATCGACCGCGGCAAGATTCAGGAGCTCGCCACGGGCGCCGAGAAGGGATGCCCGATCTCGAACGCAATTCGTGGCAGCGTCGCGATCACGGTCGAGGCGTCGGCCATATGATCGCCAAGTTGTCAGCTGTCAGTTGTCGGTGTTCGAACGGTCAACTGACAACTGGCAACTGGCAACTGGCAACTATTCGTTTTCCCCCTCGGCCTGCATCGTCAGATAGCGCTCGTAGCCCATCTCCTTGATCATGTGGAGCTGGGCTTCGAGCCAATCGACGTGCTCTTCCTCGTCCTTGAGGAGCTTCGAGAACAGGTCGCGCGACTGGTCGTCGCCTTCCTCGCGGGAGACGCGGATGGCCTTGTTGTACATCGCCACGGCGTTGACCTCCAGCTTCAGATCGGCCTCGAGCTGCGCGCGCACGTTCTGGCCGACGTTGAGCGGCAGGTACTCCATCTTGGGTGTCGCGTCGAGGAACAGAATCCGCTCGATCAGCTGCTCGGCATGCTTCATCTCGTCGATCGCCTGTTTGCGGACGTAGGAACCGAGCTTGTGGTACCCCCAGTTGTGGCACATCTCCGCGTGCACGAAGTACTGGTTGATGGCCGTGAGCTCTTCGCGAAGCGCCTCGTTGAGCTCAGCTATGACCTTGTCGTTGCCGCGCATACCGCCGTCTCCTTTGTCGGGTCGCGAAGCGACCCGACCAGCGAACAGTGCGTCGCCCGGCGGTTCGCGCATGCGGACCGCCGTCGGACTGCTCGTGCGTTGATCGTACGTGCGCGCGCGGCGTTCGATCAAGAAGAACGCACGCCGGACCGCCCCTTGCATCCGAGACTCAATCTCAGTCTCACTGGAGCGCAGCATGGCCTCTGACATTCCGCTTCGCCCGCTCGGCGCCACCGGCGTCATGGTGTCGGCGCTCGGCCTTGGCGGCTACCACCTCGGCAAGATGGAGAGCGAGCGCGAAGCAATCCGGATCGCGCACGCCGCGATCGACGCCGGCATCACGTTCATGGACAACGCCTGGGAGTACCACGAGGGGCGATCCGAAGAGATCATGGGGAAGGCGATCGCCGACCGCCGCGAGCGCGTCTTCCTGATGACGAAGGTGTGCACGCACGGCCGCGGCAGGCGCGAGGCGATGCGGCAGCTCGAGCAGTCGCTGCGGCGCCTGCGCACCGAGATCCTCGATCTCTGGCAGATTCACGAGTGCGTCTACGACAACGATCCCGAACGCCATTTCGCGCGCGGCGGCGTCGTCGAGGCGCTCGTCGACGCAAAGCGGCAGGGAAAAGTGCGGTTCATCGGCTTCACGGGGCACAAGCATCCCGAGATTCATCTGGCGATGCTGGCGCACGACTTCCCGTTCGACGCCTGTCAGCTGCCGCTCAACTGCTTCGACGCGTCATTCCGCTCGTTCGAGCGCCAGGTGCTGCCGGTGCTCGTCTCGCGCGGCATCGCGGCGCTCGGGATGAAGAGCCTCGGCGGCGACGGCCGCCAGGTGAAGAAGAAGGTGGTCACCGCCAAAGACGCGCTCCGCTACGCGATGAGCCTGCCGGTGGCGACGACGATCAGCGGCATCGACTCGATGCGCGTGCTGCGCCAGAACCTGCGGGTGGCGGCCGGCTTCAGGCCGATGTCGAAGCGTCAGATGGAGGCGCTCCGGCGGCGGGTCCGCGACGAGGCGACGGACGGCCGGTTCGAGCTGTACAAGACGACAGCGCAGCACGAAGGGCCGATCGGCCGCGCGCAGCACGGCTTCCCGGGAGACGACGAGGTCGCGGCGTGATGTCTGGCTTCTGACCCCTGACCTCTACCGGACGATACACGTCGCGATGAAGCCGACCGGCTCGTCCGGAGAACACCCCGTGGGCCGGTAGAACGTAATCAGACGGCCGCAGATGATGACCGCGGCCCAGCACATGAGCGACGCGGCGCCAATCAGCTTGAGCGCCGCCGGCGCTCGGGCGCCCGCCTCGAGCGCGCGCACCCGACGGAAGAACAGCGTGTAGAAGACCACGATGTTCACGCCCGCGAGCGTGAGGAACAGCAGCTTGAACTGAAACGCCGGGTTGTAGATGTACTGATTGGGCTCGGTCATCAGGAACATCGATCCGCTGGCGACGTTCAGGAAGAACCCGAGCACCGAGAACGGCACGAGCCGGTGAAACGCCGCAATCGGGACGCTCGCCGCCATGCCGAGCAGACGCAGGTCCCAGACGGCAATCGAGCCGAAGAGGAGCGTCAGCCCGACGAAGTGGACGCTTTCGATCGCGGGCCAGCCCCACCGCGTTTGCATGAAGGCCGCGACGGGTTCGGCGGTCAAGAACAGTCGCTCCAGCCAGAGCTGCCATTCACTCATGGGTCCCTCACGGACGCCGCCGCCCCTCGATCAGATCGGTGACGTCCAGATAGTGATAGGTGTACGCCAGCAGACGTCCCGCCGCGATGGTCGCGACCCAGCAGGCGATCGACAGGATGGCGAGCGTCCGCGGCGCGCGCCGGTTCGGCCGTCGAATCATCTTGATGAGGACGACCCCCGCGGTCACGAGCGACAGCTTCAGATAGAACAGCTCGTTGGTCAACGCCTTGGTGGGATAGCCGACGAAGAGCGCAATGCCGGATGCGACGTTGATCCACAGGCCGAGCCACATCAGCGGCAGGAAGCGATTGAACTCGGCCTCCGGCACGTGCGGCGCGACGCCGAGGACGCGCAGCTTGTGCGCGATGTCGATGCCGGCCAGCAGCACCAGGCCGAGCGTGTGCGCCGCCAGGATCATCGGAAAGGCGAAGACCGACGGCGACTCGCGCATCCAGACGCTGAAGCCGGTGGACTCGAGCCAGACGAGAAACGCCGTGAGCACGCCGCGCCGATGCTATACCGGCGCAGCGTCGACGAGAAAGTGCTCGAAGCGGACGCCCGCTTCGGCGCCCGTGGCCGCTTTCGCCAGCACACGCGTGAGCGGCGGCGGCGATCCCTCGTAAAACGGCGTGTTCGGCTCTCCCCCCTCGATGGGCGAGGTGGTCAGGTACACGTCGCGCACCAGACCCTCACGCAGCAGCGCCGATGCGGTCTGCCGCCCGCCGACCGCCGAGACGATGCGGATGCCCTTCCCGTGCAGGTGGCGAAGGGCGGCGTCGAGCGACACAGGGTCGCCCGCATCGATAACCTCCACCCATGGGCGACGGCGCACCCGCTCGCGAAGGAGGTCGGCGATGAGCGACCGCGTAATTAGGAACACGCGCAGCGTCGGCTCGTTGAACATCAGCCCGCTCTCGAACGGCAGATCGCCCCGGCCGGTCACGATGACCTGCGCGGGATGGCGCGGGTGGCCGCGCGCCAGGCGGAGCGCCACGAGCTCCGGATGCCAGACCGAAAACACCATGCGTTCGCCGCGTGCGGTGCCGGCGCCCGCCATGACCGCGTCGGCATCCACGCGCGAGAGGCCCTCGTAGATGAAGTGCTTGTCGGTCTCGCCGCCGCCGAGCGTCGAGGGATCGGCGGCGATAGTGTTTCCGCTCCGCGACCGGACGAACACCAGGCTGACGACGGGATGCGTCCTGTCGGCGGGTTCGCTTCGATAGAAATCGCCGTCGAACAGGGCGCGGCTCCAGCCGTTGCCGATCGGAATCAGGCCGCGGCCGGCCGTCTCATTGGCAACGGTGTAAAAACCGGACAGCTTCGTCGCCGCCGCCAGCTCTGCCTTGCGTTTTGCGTAGCGTTCGAAGGGCGTCACGGTTGGCATGAGAAGCGCAGTCCGTGCCGTACAATTCAGCAGGCCTCAGGCCCAAGGCCCCAGGCCTCAGGAGAACCAATGAGAACGCTTGCCTTTGCCTTTGTTTTGACGCCCACCCTGGTCCTGGCGCAGGACGCCGCGGAGGTCCGGAAAATGTTCGAAGCCGGGCGCTTTCAGCAGGTCGTCGAGAGCGCCAGCCCGGATGCGGCCCCGACAGTGATCTACACCGCCGCCCAGAGCCATCAGAAGCTCGGCGCCACCGGCGAGGCGCGCGCCGCCTACGAGCAGCTCGCCACGCGGGGCGAGGACGATCCGTGGCACTTCATCGGACTCTCAGGGCAGCAGTTGCTCGACGGCGACGTCGGTGGGGCGCTCGCTTCGGCGCAGCGCGCGGTCGCGCTGGCGCCACAGCTCGCGGACGCGCACTATCAGCTCGGGCTCGTGCACGCCAAGCGCGAAGACTGGCGAGCGGCCTCGGAAGCCTTCGACCGCGCGGCGGATCTGAATCCGGCCCTGGCGTACGCGCATTACTACGGTGGTCTGATGCACTATCGCGCCGGTCGTCCGGACCGGATGGCGATTCACTTCGAGCAGTTCCTCAAGCTCGCTCCCGAGGCGCCGGAGCGGCCTGAGGTGCTGCAGATCATGAAGACGGTGAGAGGGCGCTAGAACGCCTGGCCGATACCGAACGTCCAGCGCCCGCTTCTCTGCTCGGTCCCCCACACCGGACGCGCGAAATCCGCCCGCAGCAGCGCAAACGGCGTCGTCAGACGAACGCCGACGCCGAGTGAGCCGACGAGATCGCGCAGACTGGCGTCGGCCGGCCGCGCGAACACATTCCCCGCGTCGAGGAAGGCGACGCCGCGCACCCAGCGGTAGATCGGCACGCGCGCTTCCTGGTTGAGCACGATCATCAGCTGTCCACCAGTCGGATCGCCAAAGAAGTCGCGGAGGCCGAGCGCGCCTTCGGCGACACCCCGAACGGTGCGCGAGCCGCCGGCGAGGAACCGTTCCGAGAAGATCAAGTCCTGGCCACCGAGCGGGACGACGACCCCGACACGCACGGCGGAGGCGAAGACCGCCCGCCGCCAGGGCTGAAAGAAGTAGGCCTGCGAGAGCTGTCGGACGAATCGGATGTCCGAGCCTGCCGCTTCCGGCGCCCACTCGAAGTTCGACGAGACGAGCGCGCCGCGGGACGTGTCGCTGGGATCGTCGCGCCGATCCCACGCGGCGGTGGCATTCAACCGGGCGATATTCAACACGATGGGCGGAAGCTGGCCGATGATCGGATCTGGCGGCAGCTCGGTGCGGCTGCGTTCGAAGCGGTAGCCGTATGAGAGCTCCAGTCCACGCACGAACTCGAACTGCTGCTCCCACGACACGCCCGTGCGATCGTCCATCCGGCTGGTCTCGGCAAATGAACGGCGCGTGCGATTGACCGCCATCGACGTCTGAATCGGCCAGCCAAGGAGCGTCGGCGCCGTCAAGAAGCCGCGCACCTCGCGGTCGCGGCGCTGCACCGCCACGGCACCACCGATCGCAATCGCACGGCCAAACAGCGTTCGTCGTGTGAGATCCGCCGAAAAGCCCGGCGTCAGGTCGCGTCCCTCGACGCTGGCCGCGGGACGCTCCTCGGACACGACGAAGCCGTAGCGCAGCCGCGCGGCCGGCCACTCCTCGACCGCGACGCGCAGCCGCATCGGCGTCGTGGCGGCGCCGGCGGAGGGAGGCTCGATCGCCTCGGAGGCAATGTCGATCCGCCGGAAGAGACCCGTGTCGAACACGCGCGTCCGTCCCTGCAGCACATCGCCGGCGCGCAGCGGCGACCCTGGCGCGAAGCCGAGCGCGCGCTCGACGACGTCCGCATCGGTGGCACGGTTGCCGGTCACGATGACCTCGCCCAGCACCTGGCGGGATCCCTCGGTGACCACGAATGCCACGTCGACGGCTGCCGCCTCGCCGCGCACGGTGGGCTGCGCGGTCACGGCCGCAGTCGGAAATCCCTCACGGCGATACAGCGCGACCAGGCGGTCGCGCGCCTGCTCCACGAGGGTAGGGTCGTACGGCATGCCCGCTTCGAGCGCGGCCGCCTCGCGCAGGTTGTCCTCCGGCAACGACGAGGCCCCCTGGAACCGCACGCTCGTGATCGCAGACGCCGGTCCAGCGTCGACCGTCAACGGGACGATCGCGGTCTCGCCCTCGAAGGACGGCGCGCCCGCCGTGACGCGCGCGCCGACGTGGCCGCGCATCCGGAGGTAGGCGGTGACCTCGCGCTCGACGGCTCCTGGATCGGACACGGCGCCTTCGACCAGTCCCCGTTGCTCGAGGTGGTCGACGATCGCCTCGGTCAGGTCCGGCGATGCGCCCTCGACCCGAACGGTCGTCGTCGTGCTGCGGGCGCCGCGATCGACCATGACGGTCAATGTCTTCGTGCCGGGTCCCTCGACCACGCGAGCCTGGATCGAAGGCTGGAGATAGCCGCTACGGGCAAGGCGTGCGCCGACGACCTGCGCCGCCTCCTCCAGCACGAAGTCGTCGAACACCGCCTCGGCCCATGCGGCTTCGAGCTGCGTGCGCAGGGCGGCATCGACGTCGACCCCTGTTACCTCGATGCTCGTCCGCGGGCCGGCGGCGATGTCGTACGTGAGGGCCACGCCGGCTGGGGTGTCCATCCGTCGCGCGGCGATGCGGGCCGTCAGGTGGCCTTCGGTTCGGTACAGCGACTCGAGCCGATCCCGATCGTCCTGCCAGCGAGCGAAATCGAATCGATCGCCGGGCTCGAGGTCCAGCGCGCCACGAACGCGACTTTCAGGAAGGACGAGCTCGCCGGTCACATCGATGGTCGCCACGCGCAGCTCGGGCCGCCGTTCTCCCGCGTCCGCGCGCGGCTGCCGCGGGGGCCCGCCGAGCGATACGTCATGCCGAAATGCGTAGGACCGGAGGTCGTCATCATCGGACACGAGCCGCAGCTCGAGCCCTCGCGCCGGCAGGTAGTCGACGATCCACGTCTGCGCGTCGCCGTCGCGCAGGCTCTGCGAGAACGTCACGTCGACGTCCGACCCGAGGCTCTTCCCGAACGTCAGCCGGGTGGTCGGATCCAGCTCGCTGGCCACCGCTGTCGCGTCCCGCCGCACGGCAGTGCCTTCGACGCCGCCAAGGCGCAGCGTGTCGAGCCCGACGGCGCGGCTCGCGAAGCCGAGCACCTCGGCCGAGAAGTTTCCCAGCACCTGGGTGCCGACGAACGCCGCGTCGCCCGGCGCGAGATCCTCGAGCCGTCGTCCGGTGAGCAGGAGCGATGCGAGCTCCGCTTGCCCGAGCTCCGGGTCCGACGGTGATTGGAGCGCGACCGAGGGACTTTCGGCCGAGCCGGTAATGGTGACTTCGATGTCGACGCCACCCGCTCGCGTCGCCGCCTCGACGTTGAGCAGCGGTTCGACCGCGACGGGATTGGCGAAATCGATCGCCCCGACATTGACGGTATAGACGTTCCGACCCACGAAGAGCTGGCCGCCCTCGCGAAGCTCCGCGCGTCCTGAAATCGCCGGCGCCGAGGCGGTCCCGATGAGGCGGAGATCGCCCCCAAGCTGGATACGCGCGTAGTTGTTGTCGACGATGACATCCTCCTCTGTGAGGACGCGGACGTCGAGTGACAGTGCATCGAGCGCCGGTGACGACTCCGTCGCGGCCGCAATACGCTGCGTGCGCAGTCCCGCGAGCAGACCGGTGACCACGGCCATCGGCTCGCGATAGGTGCCGCGAAGCACGCTGACGGTGCCGGACAGCCGTCCCGCCGACTCGCTTCCTTCGAGCGTCAGGTCCGCATCGAGCTCGCTACGCAGGCCCTGCGGAAACTCGAGCGCCATCCCGCGAACGACGGTCGAGAGCTGCGCGTTGAGGCCGCCCTCGGGCGTGTACTCGGCCTCACCGCTGCCCGTCAGCGCTCCACCATTGACGGATCCCGTGAGCGACGTGATATGTGCGGTCGTCCGCGTCAGGACGGTGCGCGCCGCCAGATCCGAGACCAGCACGCGCGGGTCGGCGACGCGGAGCTCGCCGTCGCCGAGCACGAGGTCGCCGTCGACGCGCGGATCGTCGATCGCGCCGGTGATCGACAGGCGCGGCTCGAGCCGGCCCGCCGTGGTGAGTCCCGCATCGCGTACGAACGGCGTCAGCATGCGCAGGTCGACGACGCCGTTCGCGAGGATGGCGGCCTGCCGGTCCTCGAGGCGCACCTGGCCGCGGACGGTGAGCGTGGCGCCCTGCCCGGCCCAGTCCCAGGCTTCCACGCGCGCGAAGCCGTCGCGCGCGACGATGCGCGTGGGGACGCGCTGGGTGATCGGCAGATCGGCGAGCCGCACGTCGAGCCGGTCGATCCGGAGCTCGCCGATCACGGCGGCCAGCTCGAGCTTGGACGCCCCGGCGTCGAGGCTGGCATCGATCGACCCTTCGATCTGCCGCATCGTGTCGGGCTCGAGAAACGGCGCGAGCACGGCGGGCGTCAGGTTGGCGGCGCGGGCACGCACGACGGCGCTCTCGTCGGCAGGATTCGGCGTGTCGCCTGTGAACAAGGAGAGCGGTGCCCGACCCGTCACCGTCAGGTCCGCGTTCTGGTACGACGCGCGACCTTCGCGCAGCTCGATCCACCCCTCTTCGGCGTGCGCCCGCACGCGGAGATTCGAGATCTCCGCCAGATCCTCGATGACGATCGAGCCCGGACCGACTTCCAGGTCGGCGGCAATAAGGGGCGCCTGAAGCGCGCCGGTGACGCGCGCGAGGAGCGCCACGGGACCCTGACCGCCCGTGGTGGGCACGTCGACGAGACCGGTCGCCGCGGCGGCACGGGCGACTTCCGACACGTCCCCGGTGGCCGTGACGATGATGCCTCCCGTCCCCGGCGCGGCCTCGAAGGCCGGCAGGTCGCCCGACGCAGAGATTCGGGTTTCGCCCGCGTCCGCCTCGAGACGATCGACGTACACGCGCTCACCCGCGTAGCGCAGGCGCGCGGGCTCGGCCAGCCGAATCGGCAGGTCGCCGGCGCGCGCGTCGAACGACGTCACCTCCACGTCTGCCGATCCGCTTCGCCACATCTCCAGCGGCAGCTCGGCGTGCGCCACGACCGTCGTTTCGCCCGAGAGCGGCGTCGCCGTTTCGATCCCCTCGAGGAGACGCGCCAGCGACAGCCGCTCGACGCGGGCGTCGATCGTCGCCGCGTACGGCGCATCGAGTGCAACGCGCCCGTCGGCGCGGGCGGCAAAGTCGGGCGCCGATGCCTGAATCGTGGCCGTGCGTCCCTCGAGGCCGAGCGTCGCCTCGATGGCGCCTAGCACACGCCCGTCCCACGCCGCATCGCGAAGTGCGACCGCCCCGAGTCCGCGCGGCGTGTCGATGCTCCCTTCGCCCGCAAACCGCAGATCGGCCCGGCCGGCGAGTGGCAGGTCGTCGGTGGGAACCAACTGCCAGCCGCGCCCTTCGAGCGACACGACATACCGCCGCGTGCGCAGGCTGTAGGCGCCGTCGGCTGTGAGCACGCCTTCTCCGGACGGCTGCCGCAGCGCAATCTCCTCCACGTCGAGCACGCCCTCGGCCAGTCGTCCGATCGCTCGCAGGTCGGCCACCGGCTGCCCGGCCAGCACCGCGTCCGGTGCAGCAATCGTCATATCGACGGTCGGTTCGAGAGGATGACCGGAAAAGCCGAGCTCGATCGCACGCGCCTCGACCTGCGACCCCGAGAAGCCGCGAATGGACGTGCGGCCGTCCGCCCGCGGATCGGCAATCGTGCCGATCAGCCGTATCTCACCCGCGAGCGTGCCCGCTGTCACGGCGTCGGGCGGGACATCGGCGAGTCCCGTTGTGCGGAGGACGCTCGCAAGCGCCGCCAGATCGGAGTCGCCGATCCGAATGACGCCGTTGACAACGTCGTCCGATGAGGTGCCATCCGCGAGGCGGCCGCCAAGCCTGAGCGCGGCCGGCACGACTCCGCCCAGCAGCTGCTGTCCCTCGAGACGCCAGACGCGGTTGTTCAGTTCGATGGAGAGCGTGCCGCCGATTGCGACACGACCACGCGCGTTTCGTCCCGGCGCGATCGTCGCGCTGGCCGCCGTCTTCCACGCGAGCGGATCCGTGCCGGGGCCTTCGGCATCGAGACGACCCGACAGCGTTCCCGACGGCAGGATGTCGGTGTCCGGCGCGAAGACCTGCACGGCGGACGCGGCGTCGATGCCCGACCAGGACGCCGTCACCCGTCCGTCGCCTTCGGATCCAAGCGGCAGGACCGCACGGCCGGTGACGCGGCCGCCGTCGAAGCCGAATGCGATTTCCTCGATTTTCGCCTGGTCCGGGATGACATGCGCCCGAACCACGAAATCGGTGGTCGTGATGGCGCCGACGGCCAGTCGATCGCTCGTCACCCGCACTCGTGCATCGAGGTTCTCGAACGGCCCTTCGACGTCGGCCTCGAATGCGAAATCACCGCGCGGCAGATCGCCGTTGACGACCACCCACCGGGCCACGCGCGTGGCATCACCGGTGCCGAGGACGGCGAGATCGACGGACGGGTCGCGCGCGATGAGCGTCAGCGATCCATCGATCTGCGCGTCCAGCTCGTTGAGCTCCAGCCGCAGGCCGGACACGTGGAGCGCACGGCCGTCGAAGGCCGCGTCCCCCTCCAGCCGATTCACGCTCGTCAGCTGCGTCTCGGTGTGCAGCTCGGCTTCGCGCCCCATCCGCACGAACCCGCCGTCCGGCGTGAGGCGAATCGCAAGCGCGGGGATCCACAGAAAGCGCGCAGCCTGCTCGTCGCGGAGATCGAGCGCGATCTGCGGAACGTCGATCAGGTTCACCCGCAGCGGCGGCGGGTCGTCGCTCGGTTCGCCCGACGGGCTCGGCAGGTTCGTCGATCCGTCGGACCGGCGCCGGACGACGATACGCGCATCGGTCGCCGCAATCGCGTCGAACGTGAGCGGTCCCGCGAGGGATCGGCGCGCGAGCGTCACCGAGACGTACTCGGCCGAGAAGAACGGCTCGTCGAGACTGTGCGGCGCCGCCAGACGCACGCCCGCCAGGCCGATGCGGAGCGCCGCCAGGTTGTAGTCGAGGCGCGACGCGTCGAGGCGCATGCCGTACTGGCGCTCGATCGCCGGAAGCGCGTAGCGCAGCGCGGCGCGGCGGACGAACGGCGCGTGCAGCAGCAGCACGAACGCGGCCCCGGTCGCCGCGAGGGCCGCGGCGACGACCATGAGGCGCCGCCGAAAGCTCATGCACCCATCGTAGCTCGTAGCTTGTGTTACGCTACTGTACCGTTCGCTTGTCCCATCAGAGGATCGCGGCCTCGCGGCCGCTCGACGTCACGCTTGAGCTCGTCCCGAGGGCACGATTCGACGTCCTCGAGCTGCGCTCCCACTGTGCGGCCGCCCACGAAGCCTTTGCGGCGTACCCCCACTGTCTCTACTGGTCGTCGCACACGACGGCCGGCTTCCTCGATCGCAGCCTCGCCGCGCGTCTGACCCCCGAGAGCGTGCCAAGCTATCTGCAGGCGTTCCGGACGCTGTTCCCCGAAGGCGCCGGTTACGAGCACGATCGGCTCGAGCGCCGCAACGACCTCGACCCGACGCAGCGCGCCTGCGAGCCGCGCAATGCCGATTCCCACCTCGCGTTCATCGCCGGTGGCCTGCGTGCATGCGTCACCCATCCGAACCGGCCCGGCGAGTCGGTCTTCTTCGTGGATCTCGACGGCGTGGTCGAAGGGAAACCGCGGCGCCGGCTGACACGCCTCATCGGCTTCAACGCCGAGCGCCACGTCGCGACGACGCACATCGAAGTGCCCGTCTCCGTGCACCCGATTGATTCGATCAACCTGAAAGATCCGCGAATCGGGATCTATCGGCAGCTGTCGGAGTTCGTCACCCGGGCGGGCATCGGCAAGGGACGCCTCCGCATCGTCCTCGATCCGGCCGAGCGCCACTCGGCGCTGACGATCAACGAGTACGAAACGCTGCTGATGAAGCACGACCTCGCCGAGGTGCTGCGCAACCCGCTGCGCTTCTTCGCCGAGAAGAGCCGCCACGCGCTCGCCAACCCACGCGCCGTGCCGGCCAAGACGCTCGACTATGCGAAGTACGACTTCGTGCGCGTGCTCAACAAGAGCCTCGACGCGTTCGGGCTGCGCGGGTCGATCGTCGAAAAGCTGCTGGCGCGCACGCTCGCCGTTCCCGCCGCGCGCTTCCTGCGAATGCGCCGGTCGGTCAGCCTGCTGGTGTCGGAGCGGGCGGACGGCAGCCACGGCCTCATCGAAGGGACCTATCAGAGCCCGATTCTGGTGCAGTGGCAAGCCGCGCCTCGCCAGGCCCGCCGACTCGACGTGACGCTGATCGAGCTTCGCTAGGACGTAGTGCTCGCGCATGACGTCGACGCGTTCAGTCTTGCGTGCCTTGGCCGGTTAGAAGACGCGGAACAGACACTGCGACACGTTCTGACGATCGCTAACCGCCTGCCGTCGACGCTCGCGAGCGAGCTCAATCCGCTCGTCCGGGGAGAAGTATCTCGAACTGTGGCGCGCGGTGGCTTCGAGAACGTCGTGAGCGTCGTGGCTTAACGAGGCAGACGCTCCGGCATCTCCGCAATCACGTACGCCATCACCGCAATCGCCGCCGCCGCCTTCGAGACCTCCTCGGGCGCAATCCGCTCGACGGTGTCGGCGGGCGTGTGATGGATCGTGAAGTACCGGGCGGGATTCCCGAGGTAGGCCATCATCGGCGCGTTGCCGGCCTGCGCGATCGGGCCGATATCGGCGCCGCCGCCGCCCGCCACGATTTCCGACAGGCCGAGCGGCGCCAGCAGCGTTGCGATGTCGCGGACGATGTTGCGTGCGGCCGCGCTGCCCGAAAAGCCGAGGCTGGCGGGGTCGAAGACGCCCGAGTCGGACTCGAGCGCGAAGACGTGATTGTTGGCGTGCGCCGCGTGCTTGGCGGCATACGCGGTGGCGCCGCGGAGCCCGTTCTCCTCGTTCGTGAAGAGTACGATGCGGACCGTCCGGCGCGGCCGTACCCCGAGCTTCAGCAGCAGCCGCGCGGTCTCCCACGTGATGATGCAGCCCACGGCATCGTCGGAGGCGCCGGTGCCGACGTCCCACGAGTCGAAGTGGCAGCCGAGCAGGACGATCTCCTCGGGCCGTTCGCGCCCGCGCAGCTCCCCCACCACATTGGCCGACTCGACGTCGGGGTCGCTGCGCGCCTCCATGGTCAGGCGGACGCGCACGCGGACGCCGCGCGTGGCCAGCCGCGCGATGCGGTCGGCGTCTTCCGCCGAAACCGACGCGGCGGGAATCGCCGCAATACCCTGCCCGTACTGGACGCTCCCGGTATGAGGCGTGCGCAGCCCCGTTGGGCCGACCGCGCGAATGAGCGCCGCCACCGCGCCAAGCTGCGACGCCGCGCGTGCGCCGCCGGTCCGATACGCCACTGTGTCGCTGTAGGTGGTGAATGGGGCGTTGAAGAGCACGATCCGCCCGCGGATCTCGGCCGCCCGCGACCGCAGCTCGTCGAACGCGTTGACGACGACCACCTCGGCCTCGATGCCGCCCGGCGGGGTCGCCACCGACCCGCCCAACCCGAGCATCGCGATCGAGTGCTTCGGCGGGAACGTGATTTCCGCGCTTTCGCGGCCGCGCACCCAGCGCGGAACCATGACCGGCTCCGTGCGGACGTTCTCGAGACCGTCGCGCCGCATCGTCTCGACGGCCCAGGCGACCGCACGTTCGAGATTCTCGGATCCACTCAGACGGTGGCCGAAGGTGTCGGTCAGCTCCGCCAGGCGGCGCCACGCAAACTGATCGGAGGTCGCAGCGTGCACGAGGCGCGTGGTCGTTTCGCGATACGGCTCCAGCCACGCCGGGCGCGCCGGCGTCTGCGTTTCGACGCCCGCCGCAAGCAGCGCACAAGCGCACGCGGCAACCAACACGGTTCGTACACGAGGCGACATCGCCCTCACTCTCGCGGAGCTTCGCTGTGGAGAACGCAGACCGACCGCGGACCCGCCGAGGAGGCCGGGTCCTCTCGGACCCGGCCTGCGGGCTGTAACACCGAAACTTAGTTGCTCGATGACGTCGTGACCGTGCGCACCGGACGGATCGGCGGCGTGATCAGCCGCGCCCGCTCGGACGCTGGCAGGTTCGGCTTCGGGCGGAACTTCTGCGGACGCCCGACGTGCACGTCTGCCGTGTACAGGTTCATCTCCTGGTCGACGTGGAACTGATGCACGCCCCAGAACCCGCCCGGGATCGTGCCGAACGTGCCCCACGCGGCCAGGAGCTTCCCGTTCAGGTCGTACTTCGTGAACTTCTGCGTCTGCCCCGACGCCGACCAGAGGAACCCGTCGTCGGTCAGCAGCAGCGAGTACGGTAGCGGCACGCCCTGCCAGTGGTCGAGGAACTTGCCGTTCTCGTCGAACACCTGGATGCGGTGATTCGCGCGATCGCTGATGTACACGCGGCGATTCTTATCGGTCACGACCGCGTGGACGGTGTTCATGTAGTACGGCCGCGTCTCGTTGGGCGGGTTGCCGCGCATGCCCCACGAGGTGGCGTACTTGCCGTCGCGTGTGAACTTCACGACGCGAGTATTGATGTACCCGTCGCTGACGAAGAACGTGCCGTCGGGCAGGAACGCGATGTCGGTCGGACGCGCGAAATGAGTCTCGTCGTTCCCGGGCGTGCCCGGTGTGCCGATGGTCTGCACGAGCTTGCCGTCGCGCGTGAACTTATAGATGGCGTGCATGCCATCGTCCACGATCCAGTAGTGTCGCTCGGGATCGTACGGGCTCACCAGCACGCGGTGTGGACGCCGGAAGAGCTTGTTGTGCTGCTCCCACGACTCGACGAGGCGCCCGTTGCGATCGACGAAATTGATGATGTGATCCCAGCGCGGATGGCGCGCCGGATCCTTCTGCGACAGGTCGTACCCGGACGCGTTGCGTTCGGGCACGAGGTCGCCCGGTTCCTTGAGCTCGGGCAGACAGCCGCGCGCGAACACAAGCACGCGATCCGGCGATTCGGCCCAGATGCCCGCGGTCGAGCCGATCACGTAGCCGGGTCCGCACCAGTTCTGCGGCCAGCCGGCCACGAGGTCGTACGGCCCGGCGATGTCGCCACCGCCCTTCTGCGAGGTCTGGGCGACGCCGACCACCGCCACCAGGACCATGAATGCCGCCACAGCGGCGCTGAGTTTTCTCATAACAAGAAGCCCCTCCTCGGCAATCCCGGATTCTACCCCAACCCGCGAAAACCCCTATGCGAACACCTCTGGTTGCGCGTCCATTGCCAGTGGCGCGCCGGTCGCCCGGCACACCGCGTCCACCGTCGTATCGGCAGCGATTTCGCGCAGCGCAAGGCCCCCGGGCGTCACATCGACGACCGCCAGCTCCGTGACGATGCGATGGACGACCCGCAGGCCGGTGAGCGGCAGCGTACACCGTTCGACGATCTTCGGCTCGCCTTTCCGGGTCGTATGCTCCATCGCCACGATGACGCGTCGGGCGCCCGCCACCAGGTCCATGGCGCCACCCATGCCGCGAACGATCGTCCCGGGAATCATCCAGTTCGCCAGGTTTCCCTCCCGATCGACCTGCAGCGCGCCGAGCACGGTGACGTCGATATGGCCGCCGCGCACCATGGCGAAAGACACGGCGCCGTCGAAGTACGCGGCGCCGGGCAGCTCCGCGACGGTCTCCTTCCCCGCGTTGATCAAATCGGGATCGACCTCTGAGTCCAGCGGGTAGGGCCCGACGCCGAGCATGCCGTTCTCCGAGTGGAAGATGACGTCGATGCCGGGCGGGATGTAGTTCGCGACGAGCGTCGGCAGGCCGATGCCGAGGTTCACGTAGTCGCCGTCGCGCAGCTCGCGGGCCACGCGGCGCACGATGCGCTCGCGCTTCTCTGTCGGCGTCATGCGGCCGACTCGCGCCTCGTCGTGCGCTTTTCGATGCGCTTCTCGTAGGCGGGTCCCTGAAGGATGTGGGTCACATAGATGCCCGGCGTCACGACCGCATCGGGATCGATCTCGCCAGGGTCGACGAGCTGCTCCACTTCCGCGATCGTGACGTCGGCCGCCGTCGCCATGATTGGATTGAAGTTGCGCGCCGTCTTCCGGTACACGAGATTGCCGAGGCGATCTCCGCGGAACGCCTTGACGAACGCGAAGTCGGCGCCGAGCGGCAGCTCGAGCAGGTACGGGCGCCCGTCGATGACCCGCGTTTCCTTGCCCTCGGCGACGAGCGTTCCGACACCTGTTGGCGTGTAGAACCCGCCGATCCCCGCGCCGGCGGCGCGAATGCGCTCGCAGAAGGTCCCCTGCGGCACGAGCTCGGCCTCGAGCGCGCCGCGCGCCATCTGCCGCTCGAACTCGGCGTTCTCGCCGACGTAGGTCGCGATGACTTTGGCTATCTGCCCGGCCGCCAGGAGCAGACCGACGCCGAAGCCGTCGATCCCCGCGTTGTTGCTGATGATCGTGAGGCGGCGCGTCCCGCGCGCGTGCAGCGCGCCAACGAGATGCTCCGGAATGCCGCACAGGCCGAAGCCGCCAATCATGATGCTCGCGCCGTCGGGAATCCGCGCGACCGCCTCTTCCGCGGTCGAGAGCACTTTGTTCATCGAGCCGCCATCATAGCCCGTATAATCCGCCGGTGCGCACGCCAGCCCTGATTGCAGCCGCCCTGTTCACGCTCGCGACAGTACCCGCCGGCGCTCAACGCGCGTCGGACGCGCCGCTGCGAGTCCTCGCCTCGAACGGGATCAAAGCAGCGCTGGAGCGGCTGCTCCCCGACGCGGAGCGGACCATCGGGCGCCGCATCGCCGTCCGGTTCTCGTCGTCCGCTGCACACACGCAGGCCATCGACAAGGGCGAACCGTTCGACGTGGCGATCCTGACGCCCGAGCTCGTCGACGAGTTGACGCGGACGGGAAAGATGCGGGCGGGCTCGCGCGCAGATCTCGCGACCATCGATCTCGCGGTCGGTGTTCGTGAAGGCGCGCCCCGCGCCGACATCAGCACGCCCGACGCCATCAAGCGCCGCCTTCTGGCCGCGAGATCGCTGACATGGACCGAGGGCGGCGCGGCGAGCGCGGCAAATCTCGCCATGCTCGACGCGCTCGGCATTCGCGAGACGCTGACACCCCGCATCGTCGTGCAGCGCGTCCCGGGTGTCGCATCCGACACGGTGGCGCGAGGCGAGAACGAGCTCGTGCTGCTGCCGCTCAGCGAGATTCAAGGTGTGCCGGGCGTCGCGGTGCTGGGCCTCCTCCCCGCCCAGTTCCAGCGGCCGGTCGTCATGACGGCAGGCATTGCGCCGCAGGCGCCTGGCGCCGCGGCTGATCTCGTCGCCTTCCTCCGCAGCACGACGGCCGCCCGCGTCCTCGAGGCGGCCGGCATGAAGCCGGCGCGTTGACCGAGCTCGACGAACGCCTCCGGCGCCGGTACTTCATCCGCGCCGTGGCGGCCTCCACCGTCGGGACGACCGTCGAGTGGTACGACTTCTACCTCTACGGCGCGGCCGCGGCACTGATCTTCCCGCGCCTGTTCTTCTCGAATCTCGACCCGGCGATCGGCAGCATCCTCTCGTACGCCACGTTCTTCGCCGGATTCGCCGCGCGTCCGGTCGGCGCCGCGATCTTCGGCCACTGGGGCGACCGCATCGGCCGCAAGGCGCTGCTCGTCGTCACGATGCTGCTGATGGGCGTGTCGACGACGATCGTCGGCCTGCTGCCCACCTACGAGCGGATCGGCCTGTGGGGCGCCGTGCTCCTGACCGTCCTGCGCGCCCTGCAGGGCATTGCCGTCGGCGGCGAGTGGAGCGGATCGGTGCTCATGGCCGGCGAATGGGCGAAGCCCGGGCGGCGGGGCTTCGCGACCAGCTTCGCGCAGATGGGCTCGCCCCTCGGCGCCATCATGGCGAATGGCGCGCTCTCGATCATGAGCTCGTCGGTCGACGAGGCCGCGTTCTTCGACTGGGGCTGGCGCGTCCCGTTCCTCGCGAGCATCGTCCTGATTGTCATCGGGCTGTGGGTGCGGCTCGGGACGCTCGAATCGCCGGTGTTCGCGGCAATCAAAGCGGAGCGCAAGATCGTCCGCGCGCCGGTCGTCGAGGTGCTGAAGACGAACTGGCGCGAAGTGCTGATGACGATGCTGCTGCGAACGGGGCAGCTGGCGCCCTTCTACATCACGACGACCTACATCCTCACGTACGGCACGCAGGTGCTCGGGATGGATCGCGGCGACCTGCTCGATGCGGTGTCGATCCGTGCCGTCGGCTCGCTCGCCATGCTGCCGCTCGCCGGCCACCTGTCGGACCGCTTCGGACGCAAGCGGATCATCGGACTCGGCTGCGTCGGGACGGGCCTCTGGGTCTTCGTCCTCTTCGCGCTGATGAACACCCGGTCGGTGCCGCTCGTGGTCCTCGGGCTGTTCGTCGACGGGATGGTGCAGGACCTGCAGTACGGCCCGCAGGCGGCGATCATCGCGGAGAACTTCCCGGCGTCGCGCCGCTACACCGGCTCGGGACTCGGCTATCACCTCGCGGCGATCACTGCGGGCGGCCCGGCGCCCGCGCTCTCGACGTATCTGTTCCTGACGTTTCAGTCGTCAACCGCGATTGCCACGTACGCGTTCGTGACGACGCTCGTCAGCCTGGCGACGCTGCCGTTTCTCAAAGACCAGGCCGGATCGCTGGACCGGGTCTGACCGGTCCGCCTAACCTAAAGGCGGACGCCGCAATCGACAATGGTGGCGTCCGGCTTCAGTGTCAGCCGGATCTGGCGCACACCACAATCGACGATCGTGGCGTCCAACTTCAGCCGGACCGGGCGCGCGCGAGCAGGTCGGTGACGCGGCGCACGTACTGCCGCGTCTCGCGATACGGAGGGATCGAGCCGTACCGCGCCACCGCGCCGGGTCCCGCGTTGTAGCTGGCCAGTGCGAGCCTGAGATTGCCGCGGTGCAGATCGAGCAGCCGCCGCAGCTGGCGGGCGCCGCCCATGATGTTCTGACGCGGGTCGAACGGATCGCTGACGCCCAGCTCCTCGGCGAGCGCCGGCATGAGCTGCATCAGCCCCTGCGCGCCGGCGGGCGACACCGCGAGCGCGTTGAACGCCGATTCCGTGTGCATCACCGACCGGATCAGCGCCGGGTCGAGGCGGTACTCTTTCGCCGCCTCCTCGATGAGATCGTCGTACGCGCGCCAGGGCTGGATCGGCGTGAACCCCGTAATCGATACCGTCACGCGGGCGATGCGCGGCGAAACGCCAATGCGAGACGGAAGATGCAGCCGCAGTGCGGCTGGATTGAGATGGCTGGGAAAGACCAGGGTCAGTGCGCTGAGGATCAGGCTGCTCACGGTGGCGCGCCGCCGATCGCCGCGGCGCCGGTCGCGGCCGGTGCGCGCTGTCGCGCGCCGCGCGCCGTGGCGTCGATCGCCGGCAGCGCGAATCGCGAGGCCTGGCAACCGCCGCCGGTCGAGCTCGACAGCCATGAGCCTGTCGAGAACAAGAGCAAGAGCCGCTCCGAAACCGGCTCGGCCGTGGCTACACGCGCTCGACGATCATTGCGATCCCCTGGCCCACGCCGATACACATTGTCGCCAGGCCGTACCGCGCCCTGCGGCGAGCGAGCGCGTGCACGAGCGTCGTGAGGATGCGAGACCCCGAGGAGCCGAGCGCGTGGCCGAGCGCAATCGCGCCGCCATAAACGTTCACGCGCGCGGGGTCGAGCTCCAGCTCGCGGATGCAGGCGATCGCCTGTGCCGCGAACGCCTCGTTCAGCTCCACGAGATCGATCTGGTCGATCGTCAGCCCCGCCCGCGCGAGCGCTTTGCGCACCGCCGGTACCGGCCCGACCCCCATGCACGCAGGGTCGACACCCGCCACCGCCGTCGTGACGACGCGCGCCAGCGGAGGCGCATCGGCGGCGCCCCTGGCCACGACCAGAAGCGCGGAGGCGCCGTCGTTGATGCCGCTCGAGTTGCCGGCGGTCACCGTCCCCTGCGGATCGAAGGCCGGCGTCAGCGACGCCAGCTTCTGCGCCGACGTGTCGGGGCGCGGATGCTCGTCGACGGATACGTCATCGACCGCCACGATCTCGTCGGCGAACACGCCGTCGCGTTGGGCGGCTGCCGCCCGCCGCTGACTCTCGACGGCGAAGGCGTCCTGCTCGTCGCGCGTGATGCCATACCGCCGCGCGACCACTTCCGCGGTCATGCCGAGCGAAATCGTCCAGGCCTTCGGCATGCGCGGATTCACGAACCGCCAGCCGACGGTACTGTCCGCGACCGCCGGCGCCTCGCGGCTCCATGCCGCCGACGGCTTGAGCATCACGTAGGGCGCGCGCGTCATGCTTTCGACGCCACCCGCCACGAATGCCTCGCCCTCGCCCGCCTTGATGGCCTGCGCCGCGCTGGCCACCGCCTGCAGCCCGGACCCGCACAGGCGGTTGACGGTCTGGCCGGGCACTTCCACCGGCAGGCCCGCCAGCAGCACCGCCATGCGTGCCACGTTGCGATTGTCTTCGCCCGCCTGGTTCGTGCACCCGAGAATCACGTCGTCGATGCGCGCCGGATCGAAGCGCGCGCGGTCGATTGCCGCGCGGACGACGAGCGCCGCGAGGTCGTCGGCGCGAACGTTGGCGAGGCGACCGCCCGCACGGCCGACCGGCGTGCGCACGGCGGACACAATCACCGCATCCTGCACTGCCGCCATCGTACCCTCAGGCGGATTCAAGTTTCACGGTCGGCTGCCGATTACGGGTCGAGGAGGTCTGTCGGCGGCATGAGTCTCGACGCGCGCGACGTCTTCGTCATCCTGAAGTGGCCGGAGGACGCCGGCCTGCCCCGCTACAGCTTCGCCACCGTGCAGCACGCCGCGGAAATCCGGATGCCGGTCGAGCGGGTCCAGACGTGCTCGTCGATCCAGGCCGCCGCGTCGCTCGTCGATCGGCTCAACGCGGAAGCGGCCGCGGACGCCGCATAAGCTTCTGCGCCGGCCAAGGGGGGCCTATACTCTGCCCCCATGGCCGTCTTCCTCGATCGCCGCACGCTGCTTCGAACGCTCGGCGCCGTTCCTTCGCTGATGCCGCTGTGGGCGGCCGCGTCCACGCAGGGACCACCCGCGCCGACCGGCGCATCCGTCTTACGCGTGCCGCTCACGGGCGGGATCATCCCGCACGCCGGCGCGACGTCGATGGAGCTCTATCATCGGCACCCGCACGACACCCGCGAGGAAATCGTGCAGCCGAACGACATCCGGCTCCAGGCGCGCCTGACGATGCGCAACCACAAGGAAATTCTCGACTGGCTGGGGCTCGGCTGGCGCAACGTCGTAAAGGTGACGCGCTACCAGACGCTCATGGAGGAAACGCCGGCGATCGACGCCGTGCTCCGCAGCTACTTCGGCGACCACCGGCCGCCGCAGACGATCTATCAGGTCAGCGGCCTCTCGTCGCCCCAGGCGCGGCTCGAGATCGACATGTGGGTCGATCCGAAAGGCGCGCGGCAGATCAAAGGCCTGCGGCCCGTCGTCCCGCGCCCCGAAGTCACGGAGCGTCAAGCGTTCTCACTGGCGATCGAGATCGGGCCGGACATGGATCTCGTCTTCTTCTCCGCCATGAGCGCCTATCCGCCGGACGTGGATCCGTGGAATGCGGGATCGTTCACCGTGCCGTCGGACCCGGCCGAACGCGGGCGGCTCGCCACCGAGCATCTCGACCGGCTGCTGAAGGCCGCGGGCAGCACCTGGCAGCAGATCGTCTTCAACGTGAACTGGAACGCGCCGGCCGGCGGCGCCATGAACGTCAACGCGCAGTACGGCGAGTCGTGGCGGCCATGCAGCACGACGCTGCGCGTCAGCGATACCGGCATCCCCGGCATCGGCGTGCTCTACAACATCACCGCTGCCGCGCCGCATCGCCCGATCACCACGAAGGACGCCGTGCCGGGCGTGGAACCGATCCTGTTGCGCCCTGGCGTGGCGCTGAAGGAACTGCCGCAGGCGCCGGCGATCCGCGTGAGCCGCGACGTCCAGCTCGTGTACTTCACCGGCGTGACGGCGTATCCGCCGGCCGTCGACCCCTGGAACCCCGGCGGCTACCGGCTGCCGGACGACCTCGCTTCGCAGGAGAAGATGGTGGCAGACAACATCGACCGGATGCTCAAGGCTGCCGGCCTGACCTGGCGCCACGTCATCGTGATGAACCGCGTCGGCGAGGTGAACAGCGCGCGCTGGATGGAAGATCGGTTCGGCGACTGGCGGCCGTGCCGGACGACGCGGGCCGTGCCGACGGGGATTCCAGGCGCGAAGCTGCTGGTGGAGATCACCGCGGCGACGCCGGGACGGTGAGGAACTCTTGGTTGTCAGTTGTCAGTTGTCAGCACGATCTGACTAGCACCTGACAACTGATAACTGCCTCAGAACGTCAGACGGAATCCAAGCTGCGCCGTGCGGTTCTCGCCGAGCACCCGCTGGTTGTACTGCCGGCTCGCTTGATTGCTGTCGAGCGTCCAATTCGGCGAGTTGAAGACGTTGAAGACTTCGGCGATGCCGTCGATCGCGAACCGGCCGCCGAGTGGAATCCGCTGCTGCACGCGGAGGTCGACGCGCTGCCGCCGCGGCTGCGTGAAGCTGTTGCGCGGAATGATCGTCCCGTCCGGACGCAGGCGCTGACGACGCAGCGCCTGGTTGCCGCCGCCCCCGCCGATGCCTCGCAGGTCGCCGCCATAGACGTGCTGCGCGCGCTCGCCCACGCCCAGATAGTAGAGGCCGCTCACCTGGAAGCCGCGCCCGACCTGCCAGATGCCGTTGAACACCGCCCGGTGCCGCTGATCCGTTGCGCCGAGCGTGAATTCGCCGCCGAGATCCGGCGCGGTCGGAAACGGCACCATCTCCAGCCCCGAGAACGGCCGCGACTCCGCGTCCCACAGGCCTGACAGCGTGTAGGTTGCCGCCGCCTGCCACCGATTGCCGAGGCGCTTGGTGAACGCCGTCTGCAGCGCGTGATAGCTCGAGCGCCCCGTGCGCGCCGCCATCGAGATGAGACCGTAGAGCGGATACGCACGGCGGGAGACGTCCGAGAAGGGATAGTTCGCGCCGGTCGCCGGATTGAACGTCAGGTTGACGTTCTCGAGAATGTCCTTCTCGTTCCGCCCCTGCGAGTACACGTAGTCGGCCTCCACGGCCATGGTGGCGCCGAACTGCCGCTGAACGCCAACTGAGGTTTGCCAGGTGCGCGCCAGGTCGCGGCTGTACTGTTCCGGCGCAATCAGCTCGCCGATGGCCAGCCGCAGGCAGCCGGGCACGTTCCGGACGTGGCAAAAGCGCTGGTCCGCCTCGGCCAGGGTCGGCAGCGGCTGTCCGTTCAGTGGGTCCGCCGCGAAGTTCGGCCGGCCGTCGTTGGTGAACTGGAGCACGCGCAGCCGGTTGATCTGCGCCATCCAGAACGTCTCGACCGACAGCGGCACGCCGAAGTACAGCCCCGAGCCGCCGCGGATCACCGTGCGGTCGTTCCACTGATACGCAAACCCGACGCGCGGCTGCACGTTGTTCGTGTCGTCCGGACGCTCGGCGGGATGGAAGTTCGGAATGATGTACTTGTTGCCGCTCGCGTTCTGACTGAGGTCGTAGCGCACGCCGAGGTTGAGCGTCAGCTGCGGCGACACGCGCCAGTCGTCCTGCACCCACGCGCCGATCTGCGGCCGGATGTCGTGCGTCGTGTAGTCGCCGATGCCGATGTCATAGGTGCGCACGAGCGGCGAGATGGCCGCCAGGTTCCACGTATCGGCATTGAACGGATCGGGGAACCACGCCTGCATCTGCGCCGCCGAGGGGAGCGGCCCCCCGCGCGCGTCGATGATGCCCATGCACGACTGGCAGTTGTTCCCGTCGTCGATGAAGCGCTGGTACTCGGCGCCGACGCGCACGTCGTGGCGTCCGCCCAGGTCGTACGAGAAGGTGAAGTCGTCGCGGACCATCCAGATGTCCTGCGCGCCGTGCCGCGGGAAGAAGCGGTTGCCGCCGATCTGAAACCCGGTGAACGTGATGCGCGGCGATCCGGTCGTCACGCCAATGCCGCGCTGCCAGTGGTTGCTCCACGTCGTGAGATTGGCATCGCGGAAGATGTAGCGCGTCTTCCCCGCACGAATCTCGTTGGCGGCACGGCTGCCGATCACCTGCGTGAACTGGCCGAGATACTCGCGGTTCAGATCGCTGTGCGATCCCACCTCGGCCGGAGAATTCGTCAGCGGCGTCGTGGGGTTGACGTCGAACGGACGCCACACGCGCGCCTCTGAGTACTTCCCCATGAGGCGGGTCTGCGGCGAGAGCTGATAGTCGAGCCGGACGCCTCCCATCTTGATGGTGTGCTTGCCGTCCAACTCGGCGTTGAACGCGGGGAACGGCGTGTTCCAGACGGCCGTCCGCGGCTCGCGCTCGTACTCGAAGTGCCCGAAGTAGTGCAGCAGGTCGCGCCGCAGGGGTCCGCCCAGCGTGAACGCGAGCTGCTGGTTGTCGATCGGCACCACGCGCCGCAGCACGGGATTTTCGGCGTTGAAGCGAGTATCGCGGAAATTGCCGCGCACCGAGCCCGACATCGTGTTCGTGCCCGAGCGCGTGATGGCGCGCACCTGGACGCCCGACGACCGCCCCTGCGTCGCGTCGAAGCGATTCGAGAGAAACTGGAACTCCGCGATCGAGTCCTGCGAATAGCGCGGCTGTCCGCCGTAGCCCAGCTCGCCGGCCACGTTCTGGCCGTCGAGGCTGAACTGGAACTCCCGCTGCTCGCCGACGTTGCGATCCGGGAGCGGGGTGTTACCGGTCGGATTCGTCATCCGGCTGCCGGGCGCGAGCATCGCCAGCGACATCCAGTTCCGTCCCTGGACCGGCAGCTCCTGCACCTGCCGCGGATCGACGTTGCCGCCCAGGCTCGACGTCGTCACGCTGAGGAGCGGCGCCTCGGCCGTCACGGTCACCGTCTCCTGTACCGAGGACGGCGCCATCTGCATGTCGATCGTCACGGTCTGGCCGACGAGGAGCTCGATCCCGCCGCGGGTGACGGTCGTGAATCCCTGCAGCTCGGCGACCACCTGAAAGCCGCCCACGCGAACCGGGAGACGGAAGATCCCGCGCTCGTCGGTGATCGCCACGAACCGGTTGCCGGTCGCGGCGTGTACGGCGGTCACCGTCACGCCGGGCAGCACGCCGCCCGTCGTGTCGCTGACGGTGCCCGTCAGAACCGCTTCCTCCTGCGCGACAGCGAGCGCAGGCATCGCGAGAAGCGTGCAGACGACCAGCCACCCGAGGCGTGTCATGAACCCTTCCCCGTTATCGACTCGCCGAGGTCGTCGTGCCCGCGGCGTCGGGCACGAGCATCCGGATCATGCCGTCCTGCCGCGAGGTCACGAGGATTTCGCCATCGCGCGTCCGGTGCAGGTGCAGGTCCGCGCGGGTGACCGTCGCGCCGTTGGTCGCTTCAATCAGCTCGCGCAGCGTGACGTAGGTGCGAGTGCCGTTCGCATCGCGCGTATAGAGCTGCACCTCCTCGATCGGCGCCACGGTCTGCGGCACGCCGTCGTCCGCCTTCTTGAGCGCCGCCACGTCAGCCACGAAGATCCGGCCGCGGACGATGTCGCCGAAGACGAGCTTGCCGCGAAGGGCCGCGCCGCGTCCGTGGTACGTGAGGCCGCCCGAGATCGCCTGCCCGTCGTTGTGGTCGTACATCGCGACCGGATAGATGAACTCCTCCTTCTCCTTCGTCTTGCCGCTGAGCACGTCCGCCGGCAGCGGGAAGAGCTGCTGCAGCAGGCCACCGGCGCGGACGACGCCGTTCTCCCAGATCCCCTCGCGCTTCATCCATCCGTAGTTTCCGCCGTTGCGGACGATGTTGACCTCTTCGATGTTGCTCATGCCGATGTCGACGGCGTACATCGTTCCATCGGTCATGTCCCAGGAGATGCGATGCGCGTTGCGGAAGCCGTACGCGTAGATCTCGCCCAGCGTCCGCGGGTCGCCGTCGGCCGCAAAGCGGTTCGAGGGCGGAATCGTGTAGTCGCCAAGGCCCTTCTCGCCCTTCGACACCGAGGGGCTGCGCGGATCGAACCGCAGGATCGCCGTGATGACCGTGTCGAGCCGCTGCGTCTGGTTCGGATTGGCCGCGTTGTGGCCGCCGCCGTTGCTGAACCCGAGATCGCTGCCGCTCGTGTAGAGGAGCCCGTAGTCGGCGTCGCCCGGCTTCGCCGTCGGATTGAACTCGACCGCCCCCATCGGGTGCGTCAGGTTCTGGACGACGTGCGCCACGCGGAGCAGCTCACGGCGCGTGCCCTGGAACGTGCTGGCCGACGGCGTCGCGGCGCGCCACTCGGTGATGACGTTGTGGTGCGTCACGTCGGCCGGGCCGAATCCGGGTGGAATGAAGTTGACCTTCCCTGGATTCCCCGTCGCCGTCTCGCCGTGCACGGTATAGAACAGGCCGTTCTTCTCGAATTCCGGATGGAAGGTGAACCCGATGAAGCCGCTCTCCAGCCGGCTGTAGATCGCGTGCGGGAAGAGCTCCGCGAAGTTCAGGTACACGCTCAGCTGGTTGTTGCGGTCGAGGATGTAGAGGAACCCGCGCGAGTCGTTGACGAACCGGCGGCCGTCCGGGCTGTCGCGGACGAAGCTGGGACGCGCGTACCCCGCGGGGTTCACGTCGTCAGCCGGGGCGAGCCGGCCCCGCGTCTGCGGCAGCCGCGCCACGTCGCGGATCTCGACGGTGATGCCGCGTTTGACGACCGGGGCGGGAATCGGGTTCCCCACCTGCGCCTGCAGCACCACTGCTGCGGACAGCGCCACCAGTGAGAGCACGATGAGTCTGGCTTGCGTGCGCATGAATCCTCCTACCGTGTTCCTGCCGCGGCGTTCGCATCGAAGACGACGCGCCCGCCGACCATTGTCATGACGACTTTGATGTCCTTGATCTGATCCGCCGGAATCGTCAGGTAGTCGCGATCGACGACCACGAGATCCGCCAGCTTGCCCGGCTGGATCGATCCGAGATTGTCTTCCTGGAAAATGAGGTACGCGTTCTTGCGGGTGTGCGCGACGAGCGCATCCTCCCGGCTGATCGTCTGGCGCAGCACGGTCCTGCCGCCGACCATCTTGCCGGTGACCGCCCAGCCGAGCGTTTCGAACGGCAGAATCTGGTTCGCGCGGCTCCCATCGCTGCCGAATCCCCACGTGATGCCGCTCTGCTGGATCGTGGCGAGCGGCGCCATGTCATAGGCGTCGTCACCGAAGTGACGCAGGTTGATGCCGCCGTTGATGACCGCCCACGGATGGACCGCGGCGTACATCCCGAGCCGCTTCATGCGTTCGAGCTGCGCCGCGGTCGGATGGTTGAAGTGCGCCAGCACCCACCGGAGATTGCGAATCGGGTAGTCGCGGTTGACGGCTTCGATCTGATCGAGGAAGAGGTCGATGGTGTTCGCGAAATTGGCGTGGACGTGGAGCGGCAGACGCGCCTTCGCGACCTCGGTGACGATGCGCCGCCAGGCGTTCGCGTCCTCGGGCGTCGCGGGGCCCAGCCGGCGGAACATCGGATCCGAGAGGCCGAAGTTCTCGCCGAACGCGATATGGCTGACCCACTCGTCGCCCTCGAAGACCTTCATGTCGCGGATGCGCGCGAGGTACTGATCCGAGGCGGCGGCGCCCGCGGGCGTCGTGATGCAGAACAGGCGGATGTCGAGCCGCCCGCTGGCCGCCCATCCGCGATACCGCGCCAGCAGCGCGTCGTCGCAGCCGGCACTCCCGTACGCCGTGAGTCCCGCCCGATTCAGGTCGCGAATCATGCCGAGCGTGCTCGCGTCCAGCTGCTCGCCGGCCGCAACCGGGAGCTTGTCGACGAGCGGCCGGAACGCGTCCTCCGTCACGCGCCCAGAGCCCTGCACACCGAGCAGCGCCATCGCACGGCTGTTCAGGTAGGCCTCGTAGTAGGAGGCCTGCAGGAAGACCGGATGATTCGGTGCCACGCGATCGAGCTCCTCGCGCGTGAACGGACTCGAATCGTCCGCAAACTGCTCGATGGCCCAGCCGCCGAGGGTGTAGATCCATTCGCCCGCCTTCACCCGTTGCGTCTTCGCACGCAACCGCTCGAGCGCTTCCCGCCGCGACTCGACGCCGTCCCACCGCACCTCGTACTGCCACGTCGTGCCGTAACGCAGCAGGTGCATGTGGTTGTCGATGAGGCCCGGGAGGACCGTGCGGCCCCGAAGGTCGATTCGGCGGGTGTTCGGGCCGGCGAGGCGCGCGATCTCCTGGTTGCCGCCGACGGCCACGACGCGGTCGCCCCGCACCGCCACCGCCTGCGCGACGGAGAAACGCTCGTCGACCGTCACGATTTTGCCGCCGGTGAGGATCAGGTCCGCCTGTTGAGCCTGGCCGCTCATCAGGGCGGCGAACACCAGCACTCCAGCCGCGACCGAAACCGCGTTGCGCATGCCGGCGCAATTATCCCCGATCAGCCGGAAGGTGCGTATAATTCGGCCCATCATGACCACGGCTCGCAGCGTCCGCGCGTTCGCCGTGGCGGCCGTTCTGGGAGCGACGCTCTCGGCCCAGGCGCCGCAGACGGCGCCGCAATCGGCCGCGGACTGGCAGCGCAAGCACGCGCTCGGCCTGAAGCACCGCACCGCCCGCGACCTGTATCTGGCGCTGAAAGAGGCCGCGCGCGGCGGCCGCCAGAACCCGCCCTTCGCGCAGCTGCCTGACTGGAGCGGCCTCTGGACGCAGGCCGGCGGCGGCAACTTCGCCACCGCAGGCCCGACCGGCGTCATGCCGAAGCTCACGCCGCAGGCGGCCGCGGCGGTGAAGGAAGGACAGGCGCTCGCCGCGCAGGGCATCTCCTACGACGAGAACCTGAGCGAGTGTGGCCCGCCCGGTTTTCCACGCTGGCTCGTCGTCCCGTTTCTCCGTGAGTTCATCGTGAGGCCCGAACAGACGTGGTTGTCGTCGGAGACGGTGAACAACGTCCGGCGGATCTACACCGACGGCCGCGACCATCTCAAGCCGGAGGACGCCTATCCGCTGTACTACGGCGACTCGATCGGCTTCTGGGACGGACAGAAGTTCGTCATCCACACCAACTCGCTGATGGCCCGCTCGATGGGACGCGGCCAGCCGCAGCAGAGCGAGCAGATGGAGACCGTGGAGGTGTGGGAAAAGATCGACCCGACGACGATCGTCGCCGACGTGTGGATGTACGACCCTGCGGTGTACGTCGAGCCGTGGTACATGCAGCGCCGCTATCGCCAGGTGCCGAACGAGGACAAGAGCCTGCGAATGAATTACTGGAACTGCGCGGAGAACCCGAACAACGAGGTGTTCAAAACGCCCGACGGCAACACGCAGTACCGCGATTTCACGTTCACGCCAGCCGACGATCAGCGAAAGGAGCAGGCCCGATGACGCGCTCCGTCGCGTTCACCATCTTCACGGCGGTCGCACTCACCGGTACGGCCGCGGTGGTGCACGCGCACCATTCGGGAACGATGTTCGACGACAAGAAGGAAGTGACGCTCGAGGGGGTCGTGAAGGAATTCCAGTACACGAACCCGCACTCGTGGCTGCTCGTCGACGTCACCAACGCGGACGGCACCGTGACGACGTGGGGCTTCGAGGCCGAAGGGCCGACCACGATGATGCAGCGGAAGATCCGCCGCAGCGACTTCGCGCCGGGTACGAAGGTCCGCATCACCGGACATCCGATGAAGGACGGCCGCCCTGCCGCGGCGTGGACGAAAGGTGTGCGGCTCACCGACGGGACGGAGTTCTATCCGCGGGGCCGCGGGCAGGCCGAGTAGGACGTACGTGGCGTCCGGCTTCAGCCGGACCGAGATCTTCTGTTCCGAGGAGACGCCATGAAGCGAATGCTGACGGCCGCCGCTCTACTCCCCATCGTTGCGCTGGTGGCGACCGCCGGTATCCCCGCCCGAGTCGGGGCGCAGGCGCCCGCGGGACGGGCCTTCTACAAAGACGTCCTGCCGATCTTCCAGAAGCACTGTCAGAGCTGCCACAGGCCCGGCCAGATCGGGCCGATGCCGCTGCTGACGTACGAGCACGCGCGGCCCTGGGCGAGAGCGATCAAGGCGAAGGTCGTCGCGCGCGAGATGCCGCCCTGGTTCGCCGATCCGCGCCACGGTGAGTTCGCGAACGACCGCCGGCTGAGCGACCGCGACCTTCGCACGATCGCGGACTGGGTGGACGCAGGCGCGCCGGCCGGGAGTCCCCACGACGCGCCGCCGCCGGTGGCGTGGGCGCCCGACGGCTGGCACATCCCGCCGGATGTCGTCCTGGACTCTGTCGAGTACCAGGTGCCGGCCACGGGGATCGTCGAATGGATCAACGTCAGGGTGCCGAGCGGCTTCGCGACCGACACGTGGATCAGCTCCGTCGAAGTGCGGCCCGGCGACCTCTCCGTCGTCCATCACGTGTGTGTGAGCTGGGAGCCGAAGAAGCCTGGCGCGCAGTATCGCGTGCCGACGTGGACCGACCGGGCGCGCGACGAGACCGGCGCCGAGTCGGCGCAGGACGCCGCCGCACGCGCGGCCGGTCCACAGCGCGGCGACACACCAGGCGGCCGCCTGCACTGCTACGTCCCGGGCATTGCCGCCGTCGATTTCCGCCAGTACGACGCCGCGACGCTCGTTCCCGCGGGCGCCGACATGATTTTCTCGCTGCACTACAACCCGAACGGCAAGGCGGCCGTCGATCTGACGCGCGTCGGCTTCACGATCGCGAAGCAGCCGCCCAAGCGGCAGTACATCTCGCTCTCGCTCAACCCGTCGCGCGAGCGGAAGGACTTCGCCATTCCGCCGAACAACCCGAACTGGAAGGCGCCGACGGCCGAAGCGCAGTTCGTCGTCGACGCGGATCTGATCTCGCTCGTCTATCACATGCACGACCGCGGGAAGGACGCGACGACCCAGCTGCATTTCCCGGACGGCCGATCGGAGACCATCCTCAGCGTGCCGCGGTACGACTTCAACTGGCAGATGACGTACGAGTTCAAGCGGCCGATCCGGATTCCAAAAGGCACGCGCGCGCAGTTCGACGCGCACTTCGACAACACGCGCCGCGGCGGCTGGCTCAAGCCGAACACGTGGGTCTACTGGGGCGATCAGACGTGGGAAGAGATGATGGGCAACTGGTTCGGGCTGCTCATCGACCGCACCATCGATCCGAACGACGTGATGAAGCCGCTCGGCACGAGCTCGGTGCTCGGCGGCGGCGAAGAGGGCTGACCGGAGGACTCCCCATGAACCGATTCCGGCTCGGGTGCGGCATCGTCGCGCTCGCGGCGCTCGTGTCCGTGCCGCAGCGTGGGTCCGCGCAGCTCACAGGCGTCCGGAATGGAGAGTGGCGGTACCTCGGCGGCGACGCCGGGCACACCCGCTTCTCACCGCTCACCCAGATCAACGCCTCGAACTTCTCGCAGCTGAGGGTCGCATGGGTCTGGCGGGGCGACAACTTCGGACCGGGAATCGAGTACACGTCGCGATCGACCCCTGTCTACGCCGACGGCATCCTCTACACCGTGTCCGGCCAGCGCAGACAGGTCGTCGCCATCGACCCCGCCACCGGAGAAACGCTCTGGACGTTCCGCGAACCCGAGACGACGAGGTACCTGCGATCGCCGAGGGCAGACTTCGGCAAGGGCGTCGCGTACGCGGAGGTGGACGGCCGCGGCGTGATCTACATCTCGTCACCCGCGTTTTTCCTCTGGGCGCTCGACGCGAAGACCGGCCGGCCGCTCGAGAACTGGGGATCACCCGTCCCGCTGAAGAACTTTCCGCGCAGCGGGGTCGTCGACATGATTCCGGATCTGGTTCGCGACTGGGAGCCGTGGCTGAAGTGGAAAGGGGGTCCGTACGATCCCGACTACGGCATCCCGCGCCAACTCGGCATGGTCACCGCCTCGTCACCCCCGATCGTGGTGAACGGCGTGGTGGTGGTGCTCGCCGGCGGCGAGCCGACCTACGACCAGACGCGCATCGAGAACGTGCCGCACGACATTCAGGGCTACGACGCGAGGACGGGCAAGCACCTCTGGAAGTTCCACGTCGTGCCGCGTCCCGGCGAGTTCGGGCACGACACGTGGCTGACCGACGCGTGGCGCTTTTCGGGCGACATGCACTCATGGGCGCCGGCGTCAGCGGATCCGCAGCGCGGTCTCGTCTATATCGTCACGAACTCGTCGACGTATCAGGTGTACACGGGGCATCGTCCGGGAGACAACCTTTTCGGCGGCAGCCTCCTCGCGCTCGACGTGAAGACCGGCCGGCGCAAGTGGCACTTCCAGATCCACCGCAGCGACCAGTGGAACTACGACATCCCGACCGCGCCGATCCTGATGGACCTCACGGTCGGCGGCCGCCGCATTCCCGCCGTCGTCCAGAACACGAAGCAGGGGCTCGTCTTCGCGTTCAACCGCGAGACGGGCGAGCCGATCTGGCCGATCGAGGATCGTCCGGTGATGCAAACGGAGGTGCCGGGCAACTACACCGCGAAGACGCAGCCCTACCCCACTCGTCCCGAGCCGCTCGATCCGATCGTCCTGAACGGCATCACCGAAGAGTTCGTGATGGACTGGACGCCGGAGCTGAAGCGGCGATCGATGGAGATTCTCAGCAAGTTCCGGATTGGCGGCCTCTACGTGCCGCCGCTCCCCTGGCCTCACAAGAACAGCTTCATCAACAACGTGGGCTGCCAGGGCGGGCTGAACATCTACCATCCGCCGGTGGCGGATCCGACGACCGGCATCATGTACGCGCCGCATACGCGCAACTGCAACGCGCCGGCGTTCCTCGTGCCGACGAACGGCGTCGACGTGGAGCGGACGGAGTTTGCCGGCAAGAGCGCCGAGAGCTGGCGCGGCCGCGAGCGCGTGACGCCGACGACGGGAACGACCGTTGCCGCATGGAAGCAGGGCGAGGTGACGCAGGGCCGGCTGCCGACCATCGACGGGCTCCCGGTCTACAAGCCGCTCTTCCAGGCCGTCGCTGCCTACGACATGAACACCGGCGCGACACTGTGGGACCTGCCGGTCGGCCAGACGCCGGCGCGCATTCGCAACCATCCGCTGCTGAAGGGCGTGAACGTGCCGAACACGGGCGGTACCGGCAACGCCGTGCTGCTCGTGACCGGGAGCCTGCTGCTGCAGACCTCAGAGGATCTGCGGGGCGAGGCCGAATCGAATGAACAGGGGCAGGCGCTGCTGCACGCGCGCGACAAGAAGACAGGACAGATTCTCGCGAGCGTGCCGCTGCCGATGCCCGGCCAGTACGGCATGATGACCTACATGCACGAGGGGAAGCAGCACATCGTCGTGCAGGGCGGCAGCGCGCGGCGGGATCAGCCCGGCTCGCTCGTCGCGCTCACGCTGCCGTAGTTGCTTTTGGTTGTCCTCCCGTTCGTAGGCGAGCACGGTCGGCGGACTTCCAGGCAACCCCATCTCGCGCCATCAAGAAGCGCAGCAACGGGAACGTTTAGGCTCGCGGGAGCGGCATAACGTGCGGCTTCAGCCGCGGCGGCTCGATATTTCACCGGCCACCGTCGGCTGCAAGCCGGGGTTAGCTGGCATTTCATCGTGCGATCGCATCGGGCTCGCGTGGAATCGTCCCACTCAAGCCGTAGAAGTACTCGTAAATCGCGTTCGCCCTCCGTCCCGCCGGTGTCGGCCTTGCCCCGGGTGCGTTACAGCTGTAGGCGCTGAATTCCGTCCCGACGAGGCGCTGAATATGTAGGCTTCCGACATCACCAATCGAGGCCATGCCAACGCCTCCGTCGGCGTTCCGCGTGATTTCACATGACTCGACAATCGACCAGGCGCTAAGTTCCGCGAGAGTCCTGGCTACGGTGGCCCAATCACCTGATCTCAACGTCCATAGCCGGACACAGACGTGCTGCTCACGCAGCGGCACACAGCGTTCATCGGCACGAGGAGCCGGATTGCCGGGCCTGAGGATTAGCCTTCGAAACAGAAGAAGCTCCCCACGGATGTCGCCGGGGCCCTCGACGAGCCTGAGCATGGGAGTCGGCCAGAGGTCGAAAAGATCGCCGCGAATCCGAATTTCACGATACCCAGCTGGCAGCGACGTGGTGCCGAGCTCCTGCAACTCCTGAGCGCGGGCTATGGCAGCGAAGACTTCGTCGTTGTAGTTCCTCTGGGCCTGGGCCTGGGCCTGGGACTGAGCTAGCGGAGGCAGCGCCGGGATCGCGAGTCCATGTCCGCCCAGCATCGTGATAAGAGCGACGATTTGCCGAAGTCTCATGTTTCCTTGACCAGCTAACCAGTATTGATTAGACCGCCGTCCCGCTGGCGGCTAACACCGTTGGCAAATCATCGCGTGTGATCGCCGCAACTCGCTGACGGCGCGAATCGTAACACGCGGGGATACGTCGGAAGACGACCGGCGTTGGCCGCGAGGCCGCACGTCGACCGCCAGACGCTTGGCCGCGAGCATCGGCAGCTAACGGCCGTCGCCAGGATCCACGGGACGTCAGCCACCAATGCCGGCCCAACATGCGGTTGGGACGCCATACACCAGACAGTGCCACCGGGCCTTGCGCGCGAGGCCGACGGCTTGCTCCGGAAGCGGCACCACGCGGCTACTGCCGAACCTACGACTTGTCGTACTCCGACTCGTACGCGAGCACGGTCGGTGGATTTCCAGGCAATCCCATCTCGCGCCAGCGTGAGGCCACCGCATCGTAGACGCTCTTCCGCAGCATCGTCCGCTTCGAGAACGTCTTCAGATGGCGGTGGTCCTTGCACGCGTTGATGAGCGCCTTCGACCCGTAGATGCGCTTCTCGGGCGGGTTCTGTGCGGGGTCAAGCGTGGTACTCCACGTGTTCCGCAGCACCTCGATGTCGTCGCTCGGGTTCGTGCGCGTCGACATCGCCCAGATCACCTGATCGAAGTCGGTCGGGTCGACGTCCTCGTCCACCGCGATGATGAACTTGGTGAAGTACGCGCCGCCGGGGACCTGCGCCGCGAGCGCGAGCACCTGCGCCGCGTGCCCCGGATACCGCTGCTCGAGGCTGACGACGGTCATGCCGAAGCCGCCGGCGGCGGCGGGATGCGAGTAGACGCCGCGGATGCTCGGCACGCCGAGCTTCTCGAGGTCGTCCCAGATGCGCGCGGCGCGCAGGATGGCGAAGAACCCGCTCTGCTCGCACGACGGGTAGTCGGCCATCAGCGCGTTGGTGAGGATCGGGTTCGTCCGGTAGTGGAGCGCCGTGACCTCGACGAGCGGCGCGCGTCCTTCGGGCCGGCCATAGTAGCCGGTGAACTCGCCGAACGGCCCTTCGGGCTTCACCGAGTCGGGCGGAATGATGCCCTCGACCACGATCTCCGCGGTCGCCGGGATCAGGAGATCGGTGGTCGTCCCGCGCACGACCGCAATCGGCTCGCCTTTCACGCCGCCGGCGTACTCGTACTCGGAAATGTCCTTCGGAAACTTCTGCGAGCCGACGAGCATCAGCAGCGGGTCGATGCCCCAGGCCGCCGCAACCTGAATTGCCTGCCCGCGCTCCCACGAGCGCGTGATGTGCAGCAGCGCGTCCTTGCCTGGGGAGAGATACAGACCAACCTGCCGCGGCCCCTGCACCATCATCCGGTAGGTGCCGACGTTGAGGTACCCGCTCTCCGGATCGCGCGTGATTACCGCGTCGGCCGTGCCCGCATAACGGCCGCCGTCGAGCGGCCAGTGGCGCGGAATCGGCAGCTTCGTCAGATCGATCTCGTCGCCGCGAAGCGTGTGCTCGTAGACGGGCGCCTGGCCGCGCTCGACCTCGCGCGGTGCGATACGCGTCCGAAACTTGTCCTTTACCCGACGAATCAAATCGACGGTCGGCGTGTCGACCGGCTCCTCGAGGCTGATGGCCGTCCGCCGCAGGCTCGGACCGAGGATGTTCCAGAGCAGCCGCGTCTTCAGCGGATCGCCGTCGAAACCACGCGCACGTTCGAAGAGCACGGCGGGAGACGGCCGGCGCTTCGCCAGCAGATACGTGACGGCGCTCATCTCCTCGTCGGGATCCACGGGCTCGGCGACGCGCACGAGCTCGCCGATCGCCTCGGCGCGCGCGAGCCAGTCGCGCAGGTCGCGCACCGGCGCGGTCGGCAAGGCGCCACCGGCAACGGTGGCTGTGCCTGCTTCAGGCACGGTATTGGTTTCCATGCTCGATCTCCCAGGTCCGGCCGAAGCCGGACGCCACGTACGGATGCGGCTACGTACCTTACTCCTTTGTCGCGGTCTGCTGCACCGCGAGGAACTCGTCGAGCCGCCGCGGGTCGTCCGATAGCGATCGACTGGCGCCGCCGAGCGCCACGCGTCCCCTGACCAGCACGATCGCCTCGTCGGTCATGTCGAGCGCCAGCCGCGCGTGCTGCTCGGCGAGCACGATCGACAGCCCGCTGCGGCGCAGCTCGCCGCACACGTGCGCCAGCATCTCGACGAGATTCGGCGCGAGCCCCTCGAACGGCTCGTCGAGCAGCAGCACCCGAGGCTGGAGCGCCAGCGCCCGCGCGATGGCCAGCATCTGCTGCTCGCCGCCCGAAAGCTGGCTGCCGTAATGGCGCCGGCGGTTCGCCAGCGATGGGAACAACCCGAACAGCTTGTCGAGATCCCACGGTCCGGGCCGTGCGCCCACGGTCAGATTCTCGAGTAGGGTCAGCGACGGGAAGACCTCGCGCTCCTGCGGCACGTAGCCGATGCCCAGGCGGGTGCGGCGCCACGACCGGGCGCGGCCGATCTCCTGACCCTCGATCCGTATGTGCCCGCGATGCAGATTGGCCTGCCCCACGATCGTCCGCATCAGCGTCGTCTTGCCCATCCCGTTGCGGCCGAGGACCGCGAGCGCGGCGCCCTGCGCGAGCGAGAGGCTGACGTCCTCGAGGACGACCGTCGCGCCGTAGCCGGCGGTCACGCCGGCGAGCTCCAGGAAATCAGCCATGCCGCGCGTCCCCGAGATACAGCGCCCGGACGCCGGCGTGCTCGCCGATCTCCGGCGGAGTCCCCTCGGCGTAGACCTGGCCCGCCACGAGCACCGTCACACGACTCGCAAACCGGAACACCACGTCGATGTCGTGCTCGATGAGGAGGACCGCCATGTCGGGGGGCAGCCGTGCGATCGCGTCGAAGATGAGGCCGACCTCGCCCCGCGGCACGCCCGCGGCCGGCTCGTCCAGCAGCAGGACCTTCGGCTCGAGCGCCAGCGCCAGCGCCAGCTCACCCATCCGCTGAATGCCATACGGCAAAACTTCCACGGGACGACCCGCATGAGCCGTCAGGTGCAGGAGCGCCATGATCTCGGCCACTCGCGCCTCGATGCGCGCACGCACCGCGCCAGCGGGCCAGAGCCTTCCCGCCGCGCCCATGTGCTCCGCCACCGCGAGCGCGATGTTCTCCTCGATCGTCAGCCGCCGGAACAGGTTCGTGATCTGGAACGTTCGGCCGAGGCCTGCCTTGACGCGCCGCGCCTCAGGCATCCGCGTCACCAGGCGTCCCGTCAACCATACGTCCCCGGCCGTCGGCGCAAGCCGACCGCTGATCAGATTGACGAGCGTCGTCTTGCCGGCGCCGTTCGGACCGATCAGCGCGCGGCGGGCGCCTCGGTCGAGCGAGAGGCTGACGTTGCGGACGACCTCGAGCGGCCCGAACCGCTTCGAGACGCCGCGCAGCTCGAGCAGCGGCTCAGGCATGGACAGGCCGCATCCGGCGCGCCAGATTGCCGATCCAGGCGGTAAGGCCGCCCGGCGCAAAGAAGACGATGGCCAGGAGCATCAGTCCGACCCATAGGTACCAGTTGGTGGGATCCTCACGGGCGAGGTAATCCTGCATGAAGACGTAGAGCGGTGCGCCGACCAGCGCGCCATAGCGGCGGCCGGCGCCGCCGAGAATCAGCATGACGAGGATCTCGCCCGAGAACTCCACGCTCACCGCGTTCAGCGCGACGAACTCCGCCACCTGCGCCTGCAGGGCGCCGGCGAGGCCCGCCAGCGTCGCCGAGATGACGAACGCCGTCCGCAGGCGGGCGTCCACCGGCGCGCCGATCGCGTGCATGCGCGCTTCGTTCTCGCGGATGCCGATGAGCGACTGCCCGTACGTCGAGTCGATGACCGTCCGGAAGACCAGAAACGAGAGCGCGAGCACGAGAGCCGCATAGACGTACGAGACGCGGCCGAGCAGATCGAACGCAAACATGCCTGCCACGGGGCCCATCGCGATGCCCTGCAGGCCGTCGGCGCCGCCCGTCAGCCACGGCATCTCGTTGGCCGCTTCCTGCACGACCAGGACCGTGGCCAGGCTGAGCACGATGAGCGTGAGGCGGCGGGTGCGCAGCAGCACCGCGCCCGACGCGAGCGCCAGGAGCGCGCCCGCCGCCGCGCCGACGACCAGGCCGACCAGCGGCTCATTCCACCCGCGGAGCGCAAAGATGCCGGCGGCATACGCGCCGACGCCAAAGAAGGCGGCGTGGCCGAGCATGACCAGGCCGCAGTAGCCCACGAGGAGGTCGAGCGACATCGCGCAGAGCGCTAGGATCACCATCCGCGTCCCGAGATCGAGATAGCCGGGCGCGACGAGCGGAAAGAGGGCAAGCGCCGCCAGCACGAGCCCGTCCAGCGCGCGCGTGGCGGTCACGCCTGCGTGCGCGGAGCAAGGCCGTGCGGACGGTGGAACAGCACGGCCATCACCAGCAGGAAGATGAGCAGGCGGCCGACGTCCGGCAGGAAGTACCGTACGGTCGTATCGACGACGCCGAAGCCGAGCGCGACGAAGAAAGCGCCACGGAGATTGCCGAGCCCGGCCACCGCCACCACGATGAGAAAGTAGACGAGATAGTCGTTCGGGTACCCGGGATAGATCGGCAGGAGATCGGCGCCGAGGCTGCCGCCGAGCGCGGCGAGCGCCGTGCCAAGCCCGAACGACAGCATGAACACGCGATCGACGTCGATGCCCACGGCCTCGGCCATGCGGCGGTTGTCCACAGCGGCACGGATCGACGCACCGAACCGCGAGCGATCCACCAGGGCCCAGATCGCCAGCGCAAGGACGCCGCCGACGACGATGAGAAAGGCGCGGTACGCCGGAAACGTCCCGATGCCGGTCTCGAGCGGACCGGAGAGCCACGCCGGCAGCTCGATTGGCTGCGCGAGCGGGCCGAAGACGAACCGCGCGAGCGCAACGGCGATGAAGATGAGGCCAATCGAGAAGAGCACCTGGTCGAGCATCGGCGCCAGGTAGAGGCGCCGGTAGAGCGTGCGCTCGAGCAGCATGCCGGCCAGCGCCACCACGACGACCGACAGCGCCACACTTGGGAGGAACGGCAGGCCGAGCCGCGACATCGCCGTCACGGTGAGATACCCGCCCGCCATCGCGAACACGCCGTGCGCCAGATTGATGAACCGCATCAGCCCGAGCGTGACCGAGAGGCCGATGGCCAGCAGGTAAAGGACCATCCCGTATGCCAGGCCGTAGAACGCGAGCGAGATCAGGAGGTCAAGGGGCGTCGGGATGCAGCTCCTTCCAGGGATCCTTGACGTCGCGAATCGTCGCGAACTCGACGTTGCGCAGCTCGCCGTCCACCCGCTCGACGCGCCGGATGTAGATGTTGTGGACGACGTCGCGCGTGTCGGGATCGATGCGCATCGGTCCACGTGGGCTGTCGGGATTGCTCCATGTGGCGAGCAGCGTCTGGCTGCGCGCCGGGTCGATCGCGCCGTTCTGTTCGCGAATGAGGTGGAAGATCGCGGCCATGCCGTCCCAGCCGCCGACGGCGAAGTAGTTCGGCACGCTGTCGGCCCCGTACGCCTTCTTCCACTCGCTCACGAACGTCTTGTTGGCCGGCCGATCGCCCGCGGCCGAATAGTGCGACGCGGAGATCACCCCGATTGCCGCCTCACCCATGTTTCGCAGCTCGTCATCGGGGACGATCGCATTGGGTCCAATGAGCTTGATGCCGGCGGCGGCCAGGCCGAGGTCGTGATACGCCTTGACGAAGCGCGTCGCCTCGGGTCCGCCCGGGTTGAACCCGTAAACCGCCTGCGGCTTGTCACGGCGGACGCGTTCGAGGAACGGCACGAAGTCCGCGGTCCGCAGCGGCGCCCGGACCTTGCTGACGATCGTGCCGCCCGCATCCGTGAAACCGCGGACGAATGCCTCCTCCGCGTCGAGCCCCGCCGCGTAGTCGCTCACGACCGTCGAGACGCGCGTCAGGCCGTTCCTGGCCGCCCACTGCCCGAGGTGATAGCTGTGCTGCCACGTCGTGAACGCCACGCGGAAGACGAACGGCGACAGCCGCGTCGTGCTCGCCGTGCCGCTCGACATGACGACGTACGGCACCGACGCTTCGGTGGCGAGCGGCGCGATGGCGCTCACGTTCGGCGTCCACTGGCCGCCCGTGAGAATGTGCACCTGCTCGCGGACGACGAGCTCGCGCGCGAGGCGCTTGGCGACGTCAGGGGTCGGACCGGTCTCGTCGCGTTTGACGATCTGCAGCTCGACGCCCGCGGGCAGCTCGTGCTCGTGCAGTGCCCGATACAGTTCGGCGCCGCGGTCGATCGCCTCGCCGATCGACGCGTCCGGCCCCGAGTAGGTCAGGATCATGCCGACGCGCACCGTCCTGGCGCCGCCCGGCGCCGCGCCTCCACCGCCGCACGCCAGCGACGCACAGCCGCAGAGCGCCGCGAATGCCATGAGTGCCGACGTGATACCGGTCATCTTCGTTCGAACGCAAGCGAGACGAGCACCGCTTTCCGCTGTCGCGACACGAGCGGCGCGACGCGCACGCGCGACGCGCGGCGGCGAGCATAGATCACCTGCTCCGCGGATAGCAGCGCGTCGAGGCCGGCGCCAACGCCGGCACCGATGCCGCCATAGGCCAGCCCCATGATGGGAATCATGACCGCCGCGGAATTCCCGTCGCCGACCAGCGCCGCGCCGGTCAGCAACCCGAAGCCGCCGCCGACGAGAAGACCCCACCTGGCGCCATTCGACAGCGGGTCGGGCCGGCGCTGGCGGATCGTGTCGATCTGGTCCTCACGGAAATCGCGGCGCGCGCCGCCGGTCGTCAGCGCGAGCGAGGCGGGGCCAAGATCCGCAATCGTGCCCGAGACCTCACGGCCCGACGCGTCGCTGATCCGCACGCGATCCCCGACCTTCACGAGCACGCGCAACTGATCGAAGGAGCCGGCGAGCTCCTGCGCTCTGGCGTTGGCGGCCATCGCGAGCACGATCAGCACGACGCCGCACGACCGGAGCGGGGGCCGCATCTCCACTTCACCGCTTGTCGACGACGACCTCGCCGCCTTTGATCACGACGCGGGCGTTGAGCAGATGCCAGTAGCCGTCGAGCGGGTTGCCCTCGAGGATCACCAGGTCCGCGAGCTTGCCCGGCTCGAGCGTGCCGATCTCGTGGGACCGCTCGACGAACGCCGCCGTGTTCGGGCCCATCAGCTTCACGATGTCGATCGGCGAGAACATCAGGTTGAGCGCGCGCAGCTCGTGCGCCAGGCCGTCGCGCGGATGGTAGTTCGTGTCGGTGCCGAAGCCGTAAGTCACGCCGCTGTCCCACAGCAGCCGCCCGTTCACGGCTTTCTCGCCCGCCTCGCGGCCGTCGCCGGGGCCGTCGATGATGCCCGCCGGCCACGGCTTCCCGTCGCGGAAGGTCGGCACGTTGTCCTTGTTGAACACGCCGAACACCGGCACGCCGAAGCCGATCGTCGACAGATTCTCGATGCCGGCATCGCGCACCATGCGCGCCTGTTCGCGCGTCAGGTACCCGTTGTGCGGCGTGTGCACCAGCTTCGTCGAGCCCGCCTTGATGGCGGCAACCATGGCCTTCGGGCTGACCGCGTGCACCATGACGTTCGTCTTGTGCGTCCGCGCCTCCTCGGCCACGGCCGCCAGCAGCGCCACTTCCTGGTCGGTCGCCTGCGGCTCGATGCGCGCCTTGATGAACTCGACGCCGGCCTTGACGATCTCCCGCACGCGGGCGCGCGCCTCGTCGGCCGTCTTGACTCCGTCCGGGTCGGCCCGCGCCGAAGTGATGATGCGCGGCCCTTTCAGCTGCCCGCTGTCAACGCGCTTCTTCAGCTCGAGGATGTCGGGGATGCGGCCGCCGCCCTCGAGCAGTGTGGTGTAGCCCGCTTCGAGGAACTCGCGCATCCGATCCGACGCCTCCGCCTTGAACCACTGGGCGGCCTCGCCGCGAATGATGTGCCGGTGGCCATCGATGAAGCCCGGCATCACCGTCATGCCGCGCGCGTCGATCGTCTGCGCGCCCGGTGCCGACGCCGCGCCCGCGCCGACCGACGCGATGCGTCCGTTGCGGACGACCACCGTGCCGCGCTCGATCACCTGGCCGGTGCCGACGATGACGCGGGCGTCGGTGATGACGAGATCCTGCGCGGAGGCGGTCGTCCCGACGGCCGCGTGGACGAGCGACACCGCCGAGAACACGAGCAGTAGCCTATTCATAGAAAGACCGTTGGTCCGGCTAAAGCCGGACACCACGCACTGAGAATAGCCGCACGCACGTACCGAAGGGAACCGCGGTCAGGTTCGGACGCCGGCTGCCTCGCGCCCGGCGATGCGGCCGAACACGGTCACGCGCGGGAGCCCGTGCAGCGCGAAGCCGCCGGCCGACTCCCCCGCGCAGTAGAGCCCTGGAATCACCCGGCCGCGCAGGTCGAGCACCTCGCAGCGCGTGTTGATGCGCAGGCCGGTCAGCGCGTCGTGCAGGATGGGCGTCGCCCACGCAGCATGGAACGGCGGCTTCTCGATCTTGTACGGCAGCTTTGGCCGGCCGAACTCCGGATCCTTGCCCGCGTCGACGTACGAGTTGTACTTCGCGACGGTCTCCTCGAGCGTCCGCGGGGACATCGGGTGACGTTGGAACGGATTGGAGATCTTCCGCGCCAGCTCGCCGAGCGTGTCGCCGCTGAAGAACCAGCCGTTCGGATCGACGTTGGGCGGCCGCGGATCCCACTGCTCCCGCACCACGGCATCGGCGTCGAAGATCGCCCAGATCGGCCCGCCGCCGTTCGCGTGGCCGCTCTTCCCGTCGTTGTCATGCCGCGACAGGCACGCGTTGAGGAACGCGTAGGTCTCGTCGAGCTCGTTCGCGAAGCGCTTGCCCCACTGGTTGACGCAGATCACATCCTGATAGGTCTGCAGCGTGAGGCCGGCGCCGCCCGCGCGCGAAAACATCGGGCTCTTCGGGTTCCACCGCAGGTTCACGTAGCCGTACCGCACGCCAATGTGCCGTGTCTTCGTGATCGTGCGTCCCGCCTCGCTGGCCACGCTGGAGGTGCCCCACAGGCCCGCGCCAATCGCCATCGCCGCCATCTCGCCGTCGGCGTTCTGGTGGCTCCACGGCTCGCCCGCGACCTGGTACTCCTCGGTCAGCCGCGGGTCGAACATCCGGCGGAACTCGACGTTGCCGGTGAAGCCGCCGGTCGCGATGATGACGCCCTTCCGCGCGCGAATCGTCACGGGCTTCCCGTCAAGAGTCGCGACAATGCCCTGGACGCGCCCGGAGGACGGATTCTCGCGCACGACGCGGGCGAGGCTGTGGCGCAGGAGAATCTCGACGCCCTTGGCCCGCGCGCTCTGCTCCAGCGCGCGCACGAGCCCTGACCCGGGACTGCCGTTGATCGTCACGTTCAGGTCGTCGGAATAGACCTTGGCGATGAACAGCCGCGGGATGGTCCCCTCATTGACCAGCGTCGGCTTCAGATCCTGAAACTCGACGCCGTTGTCGAGCAGGAAGTCGAATGTCGCGGCGTTCTCGTCGGCCCACACGCGCACGAGATCGCGATCGCTGAACCGCAACTCCTCGTTGCCGGGGTGCGTGTGATCCAGGTAGACCTGATCCGCCGAATCGCTGATCCCGTATTTCTGCTGCAGGCGGTGGCCGCCGCCGAGCGGGATGCGGCCGCCGCTCACCATCGCATGCCCGCCGATGTCGTGGTTCTGATCGATGGCGATGACCGAGACGCCGCGGTCGCGCGCGGCGATGGCCGCGCACAGACCCGAGGCGCCCGCGCCGGCGATGACGACGTCGGCCGTGCGGTCCCAGGTCGAGACGCGTTGTGCCTGAACGGTGGCCTGGCGGGAGGTGCCGGTGAGCGCGGTCGCGCCCACCCCGAGCGCGCCGCGCTTGAGGAACTCCCGCCGCTTCACTGGACGGTGACGTCGACGTCGTGCGTCGAGAACGCCATGCCGTCGCTGGCGACGGCGCGCAGCCGGTACGTGCCCGGCCTGCTGAACGTCACGCTCGTCGGGAGCGACGCCGGCTTGCCGAGGACGCGGTTCGGCATGATGTCGGGCTGGAAGCGCACCTCGCCGGCCCCGCGGTACACGATCCAGCGCACCCGCACGCCCTGCTGGAGCTTCCCGTCCGGATCCGGAATCGGATTGGGCTTCCCGTCGTCAGCAGCGGTGGCCGTGAGCGAGAGCGTCTCGCCCACCTTCACAGTACGCACGCCGGTGACGCTGATCGCCGGCGGCTTGTTCGTCGCGTCCATGTCGAGCGTGTTGGTGCCGTTGGTCATGAGCGACGGATCCCGCGCGGCATTCTTTGCGATGAGCTTCTGATCGACTTCCCACTCCGGCTGCAGCCATCCGCGCGCCTGATTCGTCTTGCCGTGCGTCGTCAGCGTCCAGACGAGGCGGCGATCCTTCGGCCAGTCGGCCGGCACCACGGTCTTGAAGACCCACCACTTGCGCGAGGGGTAGAAGTGCGTGGGCTGGCCGCGGTCGGGGCCGCCGATGTCGAACCCGTTGTCAGGACCGACCGGGACGTCGAACTCCTCTTCGGTATTGCGGTTGTAGTAGCCGAAGTAGAACGAGTAGGTGCCGTCCGGGTTCCGCTCCCAGCCGTCGAACGTCGGGCTGACGTCCTGTCCGCGCGCGAACCCGAACGGCCCGTACTGGGCATAGACGTCGCCCGGCATCGCCGGAGCGAGCAGGAGCGCGGCAGCGGCGATCGCCGCAGCGTAGGTCTTCATACCGGCCTCCCTGGGGACTCTAGCGGGTACTCGTCGGCCGGTTCCGGCGCGCGCGCCGTTCCGCGACTTCCCTCTCGTACTCCTCGTCGGACATGTAGTACCAGCTGAGCCACGCCGACGACATCTCGTCGACCGTGCGCTGGCCGTAGGTGATCTGCGCATCCGGGTCGGGATTGAACGGGTTCTTCGCCGTGTTGTCGTGCCACATGATCGCGTGCAGCATCGTCCCTTTCGGCAGGAGCGGCGCCGCGTCATCGGCGTAGACGTAGTTGATGTGCCAGTTGAAGCGGAACTTCGCGCACGAGAGCATCTCGGTCCGGCCGTCCGGATAGATCGCCTCGAGGCACTCCGCCTTGCCGCGGTTGTGCATGTGCGGCTGGAACGACAGAATCCGCGCAGCCCGCGTCAGCAGCTTGTAGCCGTCAGACCGGATGTTGT
>Ga0073934_10001114_pt1 | contig 67893 bp, 58 predicted proteins | sample LarsenN4metaG_FD_76834 | JGI IMG/M metagenome (GOLD analysis project Ga0073934, IMG submission 76834) | Hot spring sediment bacterial and archeal communities from British Columbia, Canada, to study Microbial Dark Matter (Phase II) - Larsen... ... | reverse complement strand
CTGCTAGGTGGAGTGATCCCACCTCTTACCGCAAGACTGGCGTACACGCTCACTCCACACAGGTGGGCTGGCATACTGTCTGGACTGCTGGCGGCGTTCCCGATGTTCTATCTGCCGTATCTTTCGACCACCGAGTCTTTCGGCGTTTCAATGGTCCTTTCTGGACTCCTATTGATTATCTTCCCGAACCTGTGGCATAAAGAGGAGAGTGCCGATAAGCAGTGGAAACGAATTGGATTATCTCTCCTGGTGGGGATAATCTGTGGCTTGCTGCATATGACCAGGGCTGATGGAATTTTCTGGTTGGGAATCGCATTCTGGGCGATCGCCGCGCGATTCAGAATTGTTCATCGCTTGCCTTTACTGGTTTCTTGTCTTGTCGGCTATCTCCTGGCAACCGGACCATGGTTTGCGCGAAACCTGGCAGCATTTGGCGCTCTGTTTCCACCGGGTTCGAGCCGCGCCCTCTGGATCACTCAGTATGATGAACTGTTTACATACCCTGCCTCTGACTTAAGTTTGACTAATTTCTTAGCCTCGGGACCCATTGGGATCGTCCTCAGGTGGTTATGGGCTTTCAGTCAGAATATGCAGACGTTGATCGCCGTGCAAGGATTCGTCATTCTTATTCCACTTGTGATCCTCGGAGCCATAGCAAAGAGATATGATATTCGTGTCCGATTGGGGATAGCGGCCTGGGGTTTTATCTTGTTCGTCATGACGGTTGTTTTTCCTTTTGCTGGAGTCAGGGGAGGATTTTTCCATTCCGGCGCTGCGCTTCAACCATTGATCCTGGCATTAGTCCCGGTCGGGTTGGAAGAAATCCTTCGATGGGGGAGCCTGAAGCGCGGCTGGATCGTGGAAAGAGTGCGAGTTGTTCTTGGAAGTATGCTGGTATTGCTGGCAATCTTGGTAACAGCTTACATAGCCTGGCAGTGGGTGATCGGCGGAAATTTACACCGTCCGGCCTGGAATGAAACTTACCGGATATATTCGAAGGTCGAACAGGAACTGGTCGGTATTGGTGTCGATAAAGAAGATATTGTGATGGTCAACAACCCACCTGGATATTATGCAACTACTGAACGGTGGGCGATCGTGATCCCTGAGGGGGGGATTGAGGCGACGCTCGCGGCCGGGGAGCGTTACCAGGCGAAATATCTGTTATTGGATAAAAATTACCCACGCGCGTTGCAGGATTTGTATTTTTCACCGCGCGATAGACCTGGGCTGCGCTATCTGAAAACAATTGAAGGCATCCATTTGTTTACGCTCGGTAACATTTCTATGCTGGTAAAACCGGTTTCCTTGGGCAGCGTGAAATCACATCGAGATTGACGGGGTCCTGGAATGAATGGTGAGGCAGCCGCTGGGAAAATGAAGTATTTCCTCCTGTCACTATTTCTTACAGGTCTTTCACTCGGCGGGTATTTACTTGCGGCTGACATCACTTATCGCCTAGGCTTCCCCCTTGACGATGCCTGGATTCACCAAACGTATGCCAGGAACCTGGCTGAAACTGGAGAATGGGCGTTCATTCCAGGCGTACCGTCCACAGGTTCGACATCTCCAGGATGGACCTTCCTCCTAGCCCTCGGTCATCTTTTGAGGATTCCGCCATTGACCTGGTCGAATTTTATTGGGTGGTTGATCTTTATCGGTCTGGTTATCGCCGGCGCAACCTGTTATACACGATGTATCGACAGGCGCGATTCAAGCTGGATTTGGGCTGGGTTGATCCTTGCGTTGGAGTGGCATCTGGTCTGGGCGGCCGGCTCAGGGATGGAGACCCTGATTTTTACATTATTTGTGGTTGTTGGGATGATTCTTACATTCGACCTCCGGTTAGGCCGCGGTGAATCAAAGAAGTTTGATTGGAAAACCTGGCTCGGTCTTGGAGCGCTGACCGGTGGCGCTATTTGGGTGCGGCCAGATGGGCTCACTCTCCTCGGTGTCTTCGGACTTGTTTGGTTGACATATCCAGGTGATTGGAGAGCCAAAGCTGTTTCAGCCGGAGAGTTTTCAGCAGGGTTCCTCCTGCTTTTTCTACCTTACCTGGGATTCAATTATCTTCTGGCAGGAGAGATCTGGCCGAACACCTTTTACGCCAAACAGGCAGAGTATACCGTTTTGCAACAGACTCCCTTTTGGGTTCGCTTCCTGGAGCAATCATTCCTGCCCTTCGTAGGGGTTGAAGTAGTCCTCCTCCCCGGCTTTGTCTGGCAAATTATTCAATCGGTCCGATTTTCGAGATGGGTGCAGCTCGTGTGGGGGATCTGGATTTTGGGTTATCTGGGTCTATACGCCTGGCGCCTCCCGGTTACTTATCAGCACGGCCGGTATGTCATGCCGGTCATTCCGATCATCATCCTGTTGGGTTTACCTGGAATCGATGAGCTGGGGGGAAGGGTGTCTGGTTCTTCGGCAGGTCGAATCCTGATGAAGAGCTGGAAATTGACGATGGCTGGCGTGCTTGTTGGCTTTTGGTTTCTGGGTGCTCGGGCTTACTCCGTTGATGTAGCCATCATCGAGAGCGAAATGGTTGAGGCAGCCAGATGGATCGAGGCAAATACAGAAAGTGATGCATTGATAGCGGCGCATGATATTGGAGCCTTGGGATATTTCAGCAAACGAAAATTAATTGATCTGGCTGGTCTGGTTTCTCCAGAAGTCATTCCGATTATGCGAAATGAAGCTGCCTTGAAGGACTATTTGGATTCCCGCCGGGCTGACTACTTGATGACATTTCCAGGCTGGTATCCCGATCTTATCCGTGAAGCTAGATTACTCTATTCGACTGGCGGTAAGTTCGGTCCTGCTCAGGGAGGTGAGAATATGGTGATTTATCGTTGGGAAGGGCGTTAATGGGACGGATACCACGTTGTTGCTCCGCTACTTTTCCTGTGCTATACTTTCTAAATGATCGAATAATAAGCGGAATGAGGAAACCATGAGCAACATTCGAGTTCTTGTCGTCGACGATCATCCATTATTTCGCCAGGGGGTGATCGATGCGTTGTCGTTAGAAAAAGATTTATCGGTGATTGGTGAGGCGACAGCAGGGGAAGAAGCGCTCGAGAAAATTCGAATCTTGCAACCCGAGGTAGCGATTGTCGATGTTAACCTGCCAGGGATGAATGGGCAGCAGGTAATTCAACATGTAGTTGACGAGAAGATTCCCACGCGTGTAGTGCTCCTCACTGCGTATGACGACACAGAACAAAAGATCCATGCCATGATGGTTGGAGCGGCAGCCTATTGTGTAAAAGATGTGCACCCTGAGGTCCTTTCCAGGATCGTGAGGGAAGTCGCAGCCGGGAGATTTGCAATAGGGGAGGAAATTCTAGACGAGGAAGAAATGAAAAGATGGCTTCATCCAGAACTTGAACATGCAGTCGAGGGCATGGGTGAATTGCATGAACCATTTGAACCCTTATCCAAGCGGGAGATGGAAGTATTGGCCCACCTGACGAAAGGGTTGAGCAACAAGGAAATCGCCACTGAGCTGGGAATCAGCCACCAAACCGTAAAGAACCACGTTACCTCGATCCTCAGCAAGTTGGGAGTAGAGGATCGGACGCAGGCTGCATTATATGCACTTCGTCGGGGTTGGGTTCGCCTGCAAGATGATACCAGGGAGGTCCAGAAATGAACCCGTTCGAGCTGGACGAGACGGCTGACGCAGAAGAAGAAAGGCAGCATTTGAAAGTAGAAATTACGGAACAGCTGGATCAATCCCGAAAGGAACTTAAGGAAATAGCGCTTTTGCTGGAGCAAAGCCAGCTCGAAGTCAACAAGCTGACCCAGAGGAACGCGACCGCGACGGGTCAATTGCAAAGGATACACATGCAATTTGACAGCCTCCCGCGCGAGGAGATCCGCATGGCATATGACGCTTACCTTGATACTCAACAGAGGTTGTTCGTCATGCGTGGTCAGGTCGAAAAACTTCAGAGCGATTATAACCACCTGAAGCGATTTGTCGACCTGATGAATAAGGTCGGAGATTATATCTCAAATGAAGAACCCACCCTGCGCAGGCCACGCAGTGCGACTGCGACCGTTGAACTTCTCGAGATGCTGATCCAGGCACAGGAGGCTGAAAGGCAGCGGCTTTCACGCCAGATGCACGATGGTCCTGCACAGGCGTTATCGAATCTAATCCTCGAAACAGAGATCGCGATGCGCCTGTTTGACATTGACAAAGCCAAGGCGTACGAGGAACTGAATATCCTCAAGAATTCTGCTACGGAAGCGTTCCAACAGGTTCGAGACTTCATCTTTGAATTGCGACCGATGATGCTGGACGATCTTGGATTGGTTCCGACTATCAAGAAATACACCTCTGCCATAAAAGAACAGACCGGTATCGAGCTGAAATTGGATGTCACCGGTTCAGACCACCGGCTCGAGTCGTATCTGGAAGTGATGGTCTTTCGTGCGATCCAGGAATTACTCGGTAATGCGATATCGCACAGCCAGGCTAACCGGATAGACCTTCAGATCCATATCGATGGTGAGGAGGTAAGGGTAAGCGTTGCAGATGATGGCTTTGGATTCGACCCCCAGACCCTTGAAGAGAATACCGGGATGGGTCTAAAAGTCATTAAAGAGCGCGTCGAAATGGTGGGAGGGGCGTTTGCGATCAACAGCCAGGTTGGGGGAGGGACACAGGTGGTTTTTCAAGTTCCAGCTTCGCTGCTTTCCCAGCACGAATGATTTCTTGCAGAGGTGTAAGGATTAATTAACGCCTTAGAAATGGCGAAGACAGCCTCCTTTCCCTATAATGGGGACAACTTCGCAGGCAATCTTGATAGAAAGGAGGTAATAAGACCATGTTGTTCGCGCCGAAAGAAAAAGGTCAGGGCCTGGTGGAATATGCGTTGATCCTTGTTTTAGTCGCTGTCGTCGTGATTGTCATCCTTGCCTTGCTCGGCCCGGCAATCGGTAGGGTTTTCAGCAACATCGTCCAATCACTGTAATAAATTGGTTTGAAGAGCTTGACTTGCAGTAATCAGCAGTAGGGCCCTGTGGACCGGGGCCCTTACTGTTTCTGTTAGGCTTGCATCGTTGTTAGCCCGAAGGCCCTTTCCCGGCTTGACTTTTCAAATAGTAAGGATATGATAGCCGGTAATAGTCAAGTTTGTCCGAATTGAACCTGGAGGTCAGACCATCATGCGAAAAGGTCGAATATTCTTCTTCCTCGCTCTGATCCTGCTATTGGGATTGATCGCGATAGCCGTGTTCTATTATCAGTTCATGATGCCAGTTCCGACTGCGCCGAATGCCGAAGCTCAACCGACGCCTGTGATTGATCTGGTGAAGGTTGTAGTTGTCAGTCAAAAGATCCCCCGAGGGAGCGTTTTGAACGAAACTGTATTGAGCATGGTTGAGATCCCAAGGGAAGTGTTCATTGAAGGATACTACACGGACATGGCAAGTGTCGTTGGAAGGCAGGCGCGCGTGGATCTGGAAGCGAACATGCTGCTCACGACCAGCATGGTGGTTGAGAATTCCAACCAGCTCTCATCGACAGGTTCAATTGCTGCCCTGACTATCCCGAGAGGTATGGTGGCGATTTCTATCCCAATAAATCGTCTTTCAAGCGTTTCCTACGCCCCGCAATCTGGCGACCACGTGAACGTTATCGCTACCATGCTATTGGTAGACCTGGATACCGACTGGCAGTCAATCACCCCCAATCACAGCGCCGCGGTGCTTGGGATTGGGCCGGGTGTGATCACCGGGTCTGGTGACGAAGAAGGTTCCACAACTTCCTCAGCGAATGTCGAATTGCAAAAGATAACCGCGCAAATTATCGCCGCAGGCGAAGCGAGCGTAATGGGACGTGCTGAAATTGATCCCATCATGGAGCAGACATTCTATATCGTCCCTTCGGAGAGGCAACGCCCGCGCCTGGTCAGCCAGACGCTGATCCAGGACGCTATCGTCCTCGGAGTCGGAGATTTTCCGATAGGAGATGAGGAAGAACCTGGATCGGTCAGCCAGGATGAAACGGCTGAGGTCGCTGAGACTCAGGAGAATCTACCGGCTGAACAAACAGAAACTGAAGACACTCGACCGACTCTGCCGGATTTGATCACGCTGATCGTGACCCCCCAGGATGCAGTAACGATCAATTACCTGGTCTACTCCGGTGCTCAGCTCACCCTGGCCTTGCGGTCTGCTGGAGATGATACACGCATCCAAACCGAAGCCGCGACATTGGATTACCTCCTCACGCAGTATAACGTGCCGGTCCCCGTGAAACTTCCTTACGGGATGGAACCCAGGATTGATCTGCTTCTGCCGCCTAAATTGCCGAATGACGTCGTACCAACTCCGGAAGAGTGAGATTGACTTGAATCGAGAATTAACGGTGTGTTACCTTCTGGAGAGTGCCAATGAGCGATGAAGAGAAAATCCGGGTTCTGATTGTCGATGATATTGCCGAGACCCGCGAGAACATCCGGAAGCTGCTCCAGTTCGAAAATGACTTCGAGGTGGTCGCGGCGGCGCGGAACGGGCGAGAGGGAATCGATCTGGCGAAAGAGACAAAACCGGACGTGATCCTGATGGATATCAACATGCCGGACATCGATGGGATCTCAGCCACCGAGACCATCCGCCAGAATCTGCCCTTCACTCAAATCATCATCTTAACCGTTCAGGAAGATCCGAATTATATGCGCCGTGCGATGCTCGCCGGCGCACGGGATTTCCTCACCAAACCGCCTGCAGTTGATGAGATGACCAGTGCCATCCGCCGCGCCGGTCGAATTGCCCAGGAAGAGCGGACCAAAGCCCGGGCAATTTTCCCAGGCCAGCCGATGGGTGGGCTTACCGGACCTCTATCATTTCCAGTGTTTCAAACCGGGAAAGTCATCGCCGTCTATGGTCCAAAGGGTGGGGTTGGCAGCACGACAGTAGCTGTGAACCTGGCGATAGCACTTCACAAGGAGGAATCGCCAGCGATTCTGGTTGATGGAGACATGGAATACGGCGATGTGGCTGTATTTATGAACCTGCAGGTAAAGAACAGCATTGCTGACCTTGCACCCCGGGCAGACGAACTGGATCCGGAGATTATCCAGGAAGTAGCCATACTGCATCCCCAAACGGGGATGAAAATCATCGCGGCACCTGCCAGACCTGAATTTTCGGAATCCGTCAGCGGAGATCAGTTCGGGAAAGTCCTCGATTACTTACGGAACCTCTATGCGTACGTGATCATCGATTGCTCTTCGGCGCTTTCAGATGTGACCCTTTCCGCATTTGATGCTGCTGACTTGATCCTGCTGATCACAACACAGGAGATCCCTGCCATCAAGGATGCCCGGCTGTTCCTGGACTTGCTCACTGCCTTGAAAATCCCGAAGGACCGGGTGCTGTTCGTGATGAATAAATTCGATAAAAGGATCGGCATCACGCCGGAGAAAATCAGCGAGAGCTTCAAACAGGAGATCCGGGTTGTGTTGCCGCTGGAGGAGAAAGTAGTCTTACCGTCGATCAACCGTGGCGTGCCATTTGTCATGGGGGATAAATCAAAAGCCATCACGCGCGGAATTTTCTCCCTAACCGAGTCGATTCGGAAAAAGCTCACTCCGGTTGAGGAACGCAACGGTGGCGAAACACCAGTCTCAGTCCGGTTTGGCAAACGCTGAATCTCATTGGAAAGCGGAGGCATTGAATGTCCCTTCTGAAACGAATTGAACAAGGTCAGGTCAGCTCGAACCAGTCTGGAAGCGGGGAGAACACTTCCCGTCTTGTGAACCTGCAGACTCGACGCGTCCCGCCGCCCAGTATCAACACGCAGAGGGACACCTATACTGATCTGAAGACCCGGGTGCAGAATCGCCTGCTGGCTGAGCTGGATCCGGGCATGGACATCACCCGCGTCTCTGAAGTTCGGAATACGATCCAGGAGCTTTACGAGCAGGTATTAAACGAAGAGAATATCATCCTCTCAAGGCCGGAGAGGCACCGATTATTCGAGCAAATCACGGCCGAAATTCTCGGCTTTGGTCCACTCCAACCTTTGCTAGAAGACGAGACCATCACAGAAATCATGGTGAACGGAGCGAAAAACATCTACATCGAGCGCGGGGGGAAGATCTTGCGGGTTCCGATGTCTTTCGAGAGCGATGACCATGTGATGCGGATCATCGACCGAATCGTAGCTCCGCTAGGGAGAAGGATAGACGAATCGAGCCCATATGTTGACGCCCGCCTGCCGGATGGGTCCCGCGTGAACGCGATAATCCCTCCGATATCGCTGGTGGGTCCTGTGCTGACAATCCGGAAATTTGCAAAGAACCCGATCACGATCGAGCAGCTGTATCAGTTCGGTACGTTGACCCCGGAATTCCTCGAATTTCTCAAGGCATGTGTCCAGGCGAGGCTGAACATCGTCATTTCCGGCGGTACTGGTTCCGGGAAAACAACCCTGCTCAACATTCTGTCGCAGTTCATCCCCGCCGACGAACGGATCATCACGATCGAAAATGCTGCCGAGTTGCAGCTGCGTCAGGAGCATGTTGTCACTCTCGAATCAAGGCCACCGAATATTGAAGGGAAAGGGGAGGTGACCATACGCCAGCTGGTCATCAACGCCTTGCGGATGAGACCAGACAGGATCATCGTAGGGGAGATCCGGGATGAAGCCGCGCTCGACATGCTCCAAGCGATGAACACCGGTCACGATGGATCCATGACAACCGCACACTCGAACAGTCCACGCGATTCTCTGGCGCGTATTGAGACCATGGTCATGATGGCCGGAATGGATTTGCCTGTCAGGGCGATCCGGGAGCAGATCGCTTCAGCGATCGACCTGGTCGTTCACCAGGAACGGCTGAAAGATGGAACGCGAAAAGTCGTCCAGATCACAGAAGTATCTGGCATGGAAGGGGACGTGATTACCATGACAGATTTATTCGTGTTCGAACAGACCGGTTTCGAAAATGGCAGGGTGATCGGGCGGTTTCGCCCGACGGGACTGCGGCCCAAATTCATGGATAAAATCGAAGCGGCTGGCATCCACCTCCCGGCATCCGTCTTCGGTATAGGCGTTCAACGAAGACATTAGGCATCGAGAGGGTAGAATTATGACCTTGATCTTATTTGTCGGCGGAGGGCTTGTACTATTCCTCCTGATGGTTGGGACGATCGTTTCGATCTCCAGCGAGCGCACGCTGGTCGAAGAACGGCTCGGACCATACCTGAAGGAGGAAGCCGCTCAAAAAAGCAAGGATCGAAACACCCCGGTTGGTGACTGGATTAACAAGCGAGTTGAACGCTCCGGATGGGGAAGCGGAATTGCCAGGGAACTGGCAAGAGCGGACTTGAAGCTCAAGCCGGCCGAGTACGTCGCCTTGATGGTGATCGCTGGCTTCGGAGTCGGATTCGTCAGCTGGTTCCTCGGAGGCCGGTCGACCTTTTCCGCATTCATTGGTGTTCTGATCGGGGTCCTCCTGCCCAGGATGTACGTCGCGCGGCAGAAGAGCCGCAGGTTGCTACGCTTCAACGAACAGCTCCCTGATATGCTCAACTTGATGGTGAACGGGTTGCGCGCCGGATATTCGAACATGCAAGCCATGGAAGCAGTCAGCAAAGAGCTGCCGCCGCCGATCTCGGATGAATTTCGTCGGGTAGTGCAGGAAATGCAACTTGGGCTTCCCATGGAGCGAGCATTGGACAACCTGTTGAGAAGAATACCGAGCGAAGATCTTGATTTAACGATCACAGCAATGAATGTTCAACGTGAGGTCGGGGGAAACCTGGCTGAAATCCTCGATAATATTTCTTATACGATCCGAGAGCGAGTCCGGATAAAAGGGGAGATCCGAGTTCTCACCGCCCAGGTCGTATATTCAGGTCGGTTCCTCTCGAGTATGCCTGTCCTGATCGGACTGACTCTGTGGTTTATCAATAGACCATACATGATGTTGTTCTTTGATCCTAAGACCCGATTGATCGGTATCCCCATGCTGGTGTTCGGTGCGTTCATGATTTTTGCAGGTTACGTGGTGATGAAGAAAATTTCGGCCATCGAGGTTTAGCGCGAGGATTATTGAGGAGGGCGAAAATGATGGTCTTGGTCATTCTGGCAGGTGTAATATTGATCCTGGCTGTAATCCTGGTAGGGATTGGATTGCGTGAGAGAAGCGATTCGGATCCACTCCAGGCTCGGATGGCTGAATTTGTCGCGAGAGGGGAAATCACCGATCTGGAGAAGATCGAACTTTCCCAACCATTGACCGAACGGATTTTGTATCCGATGGCGCGCAAACTGGGTGAGATCGCTCTGAAATTCACCCCGCAGAACGCCATCCAGCAGACCACCCACAAGCTGGAACTAGCTGGAAATCCAAAAGGTCTGGACCCCACTCTGTTCTGGTCGCTGCGTCTTCTGGGTCTAGGGCTCGGCGCGCTGATATTTTTCGTCGCCACGATCGCCCCCGAAGGCAGCTTTCTGAAGGGTCGAGGATTGATGTTTGCAATCCCAACGGCGGCCCTGGGTTATTTCCTGCCTGAATTATGGCTTAATGGTCGCATCTCCAGGAGGCAGGCTGACATTCGGAAATCGATGCCGGATGCTCTGGACCTCTTGACGATCTGTGTTGAGGCAGGGTTGGGTTTCGACGCGGCAATGGCAAAAGTCTATGAAAAATGGGATAACGAGCTGGGCAAGGGGTTTGGGAGAGTTATCCGGGAGATTCAATTGGGGAAGTTGCGACGAGATGCTTTGAGGGACCTGGCAGACAGATCTGGAGTTCCGGAATTGACGAGCTTCATTGCTGCAGTGATCCAGAGTGAACAGCTCGGTGTGAGTCTGGCGAAAGTGCTTCGAATTCAATCTGATCAAATGCGTGTAAAGAGGCGTCAGCTCGCAGAAGAAGCTGCCCATAAAGCGCCGATTAAAATGCTCATTCCAATGGCAATTCTAATTTTCCCCTCTATCTGCATTGTCCTCATGACTCCAGCGGTATTGATGCTATTCCAATCGGCCCTGGGTGGTATTTTAGGATTTTCGAAATAAAATTAAAGCATGGTTGATCCATCCAGGCTGCTCTACAACCTGTATAAAGTGTTGTGGGCCAGCCTGGATTTAATTTTCCCTCCAGAATGTGTTGGTTGCGGCGAACCCGGAAGTCAGTGGTGTAAAAAATGCCAGGCGAGCGTGGTACGGCTGCCGCCCCCCATTTGTGACAGATGTGGCGAGTCTCAAAACAGGCCTGGTTTATGCAGGAACTGTCAGGATAATCCCTCCCCGCCGGTGATCATTCGCTCCTGGGTTTTCTTCGAAGGATCAATCCGAAACGCGATCCACCAGTTAAAGTATAGCCGAAATCTAAGCCTGGGATTGGTTCTCGCTGATTCTTTGACCGTTTTCCTGGATGAATTGGGTTGGAACTTCGATTTGGTGATACCAGTGCCGCTCGGGGTTGCACGCTTACAGGAGCGTGGATATAATCAAGCTGCATTACTGGCACTCCCGATTGCTCTCAAGACAAGTGCAGCTTACACACCGCGAGGTCTGGTCAAAGTCCGAGATACGCCAACACAAGTTGGCCTGGACCGTCGGCAAAGGCGGGAAAACGTAAAAGATGCTTTCGTGGCAGAACCTGCGGTTGTTTCCAACAGGCGTGCACTGGTTGTAGATGATGTCGCGACGAGCAACGCCACTCTCGAAGCCTGTGCAGAAGCCCTGCTCGCTGGAGGAGCAGAGAAAGTCTATTGCATCACCGTGGCGAGAGCAGGCTTACACTCAATAGGAGGAATTCCATGACCTTCCAGATCGAAATTACCGGAAGAAATATGGAAGTCAACGAACGCCTGAACGATTATGTGACAAAAAAGGTCCGAAAGCTTGAAAGGTACCTCAATAACATCGACGAAGCGCATGTCGACCTGGCACATATCAAATCAGCTCGCAGCGCAGAAGACAGGCAGGTTGCTCAGATAACCCTGCGAGGGAGGGGGTTCATCCTCCGGTCTGAAGAGCGCGCAGACGACATTTTCGCAGCTCTTGATTCCGCAATCGAAAAAATGCAGCGGCGTATTGAGAGATACAAAGGGAAAAAAAACCGCGGCAGAGGCGACGGGAGATCGGCTGCTGAGGTTGTTCCAGCCCCTCTTGAAGAGGAAGAGGAGGCGGAGCAGACAACTATTGTCCGCAGAAAGCGTTTCCCGATCTCACCAATGGATGAACAAGAGGCCATTGAGCAAATGATCCTTTTGGGTCACGATAATTTCTTTGTATTCTTCAACTCAGAGACAAACAGCATCAATGTTCTATATCGTCGGAGAGATGGATCTTATGGTCTGATCGAGCCCGAGATCGCTTGAAAGGTAATTCATGGCAGAAGAAAAGGTAAATAATCTCAGCAACCTGGCAAACCTGTTTACAGATTCGGGGCTTGATGACCGCACAATCGAACGAGCTGTCCGGCAAATTCTGCGAGCGGTCGGTGAAGATCCTGATCGCCCAGGACTTCAGCGTACTCCGGAACGAGTCGCCCAGATGTACAGCGAACTTCTCTCCGGATACAGGATGGACCCAGATTCATTTTTGAACGATGCGCTGTTCGAAGTTACTTATGATGAGATGGTCCTGGTGCGGGACATCGAATTCTACAGCCTCTGCGAACATCACCTCCTCCCCTTCATCGGGAGAGCTCACGTCGCCTATTTTCCTAAAGGGATCGTGATTGGGTTATCGAAGATTCCCCGGGTCGTGGATATGTTTTCTCGCCGGCTGCAATTACAGGAGAGGATGACGCGCCAGATAGCCGATTTTCTCCAGGAGCTGCTCGATCCGCACGGCGTGGCTGTCGTGGTGGAAGGGATTCACCTGTGCGCAATGATGCGTGGGGTCAAAAAGCACGATGCCAGGATGACAACCTCCACCATGCTTGGGGCGTTCCGAACAAGCATCGCCACGCGGCAGGAATTCCTGGATAATATTTCCAGGGGCTCAGCTCCAATGAAGTTCTAAGGAGATCGTTTCAATAGATGACAATCTCCTGAGCTCCGTTGCTCTTTGATGAAGAGTTTCATTCAACGCTGGATCCAGAAATACCGGGGGCAAATCCGAGATCGGGACGCACAGGTAGGCCAGCCGCCAGATGTTCTCATCGACGACGACACCGTCGAAAATTAGGATGTCGAGATCAATCGTACGCGGCGAATTTGGATCTGCACTCCGATGACGTCCCAGCCTCGATTCTATCTCGCGTAAAACACCTTCTCGCAGATCTCTGACTGATAGCCTGGTCTTAAGAAGCACGGCAGCATTCAGAAAATCTGGACCGCGCCCTCCAACCGGAGATGTCCGATACACCTTCGAAACAGCCAGGATTTCAGATGCGCTTGCCAGCGCCTGGACAGATTTCGGTAAGTTCTCCTGGGGAGAAATATTCGATCCGATCCCGATAACTGCTGAGTGAGACTCACCTGCCTTTATCTCGCTCAATTTCAACTCCTACGGACTCCGAGAAGCGAACTGCATGGGGTTTTTCGACCCTGACACGCACACGCTGAACTCCATTTTCTGACAGACAGAGGTTTGCGATGTCAGCCGCCAATGCTTCGACAGTGAATCGTCTGGCTGACTCTACGAGTGCCTGCGTTTTTTTTGCAATCGTACGGTAATCAACGCTCAACTGGATGTCGTCATTTACACCTGCCTGGGTTAAATCTGTAAAGACCCAGAGGTTAATCAGGATGTCTTGAGGTTTTTCCCGCTCCCAGTCATTGATTCCGATTATTCCGCGAATTAATAAGTTTTTGATAAAGACCAGGTCCATGGTTGACTCCTAAATGAGGTTCATTTCGAGCGAGCCGGCTCATTCCCCACAGGCTAGACGCCAGAATGATCCAAGCTATGATCTGTACGCCTCGATATCTTCCGATGAAAAAGCTTGTTTCAGCCCGGATCCCTTCCAGAAACAGCCATTCGAATGCGGTCAATCCGATAAATAACAAGCTAAGGAACCCAGCTGGTCGAGGTTGAGACTGCCTTCCCACGTAAAGGATAATTCCCAAGATTATCCCTGCAAGAATGATTTCATAAACTTGCGTTGGGTGGCGTATCTTTCCCCAAAGTTCGATTCCCCAGGGAACCTGTGCAGGAATCCCATACGCAGCACCAGTGGCGAGGTGAGATACACCGAGTGCAGTTCCGATGACACTCAACAACGGGGTGAGACTGTCCAGGGTCCTCCATACAGGCAGGCGTTTTAGCCGGATATCGATCCAACCCACAACGAGACCAGTCAACAGTCCGACTCGCATGTCCAGCAGGCCGGGATTTAACGACAAGACATTCACAGGAGCAGGGGCAAATGACTTCCAGTAAATCAAGACGAAACCGGCGCGAGCCCCGATGATCGTGGCAATTAATGTCACCAACACCAGGTTGTAAACATCCTCTCCTTTCAAGCCAAGCGTCTTGGATTGTTTCTCTGTTAACGTCAGTCCCACCCAAATACCGATGATCAGGAAGAGGCCCGAAACCTGAAATGCTATTGATCCGATATGGATAACAGGAAACACCCGGGCTAATCTCCGAGGAACTTCTGAATTCTTGTTCGGAGAAGCGCTTCAGCCATAGGACCTCCTATCACCACTTCCCGGATAATCCCGAGCCGGTCGATAAAAAACGAAGTAGGGAGGGAATTGATTCGGTACTCCCGCGCAACGTCACCAGTCTGGTCCCAAAGTATTGGAAAGGTGAGCTTATGAAGCATTGCGAAGGTCACCGCATCTCCTCTACTGTCCTGGTAGGTTGTGTTTATCGCCAGCACAACAAAACCCGATTCGGCTGATTCTTCGTACACTTTTTGGATGGCTGGCATCTCGGTCCTGCATGGCGAGCACCAGCTTGCCCAGAAATTGATCAGGACGGGATTCCCACGCAGCTCAGAGAGGGTAATCGTCTCGCCAGACTCGGATTCAAGACTGAAATCCGGCGCGAAAAATCCGACCTGGGGAGCGTGGATAACTTCCGTAGGAGCACTTCCTTTCGGGAGTCCGCTCGCACGGATCCAAAAGGCACCCAGCCCGAGGATGAAAGCGGAGAGGATCGACCAATAGCGTGAGGTAAGAATTTTGAACAATTTCTCGTCTGTCATGTTGTGAATCGCGTAGGACTGTAAGATTCACTTAATTATTAAAAGGTTCAATTCATGATACGATGAGATTCTGGAGGTTATCCTAAAAATAGATTGGTGTGGGGTTTTCCGGCGGCGCAACCGCTGCAAAACACCACAATCCACCATCTTTGAGACAATTTCTAATAGATTCGTCATTCGGAGGAGGTATGCAGGTTGGTAAGAATATGGGCATGAATTTCATTATTTTGTTCCTGGGATTGATTTTACTCGCAGGATGCAATGGCATTCAACACGCAAATGTAGAAACTCAACAACCAACCCAATTCCGACTGGGTGCTGTTGACACACCTGCTCTCTCAGGATTAGTAGAAGTCACTGCAACTCCAACCTCCGAGATAATCACAGAACCAGCTCAGCCGACTGTGACTCCAGAGAGTGCACAGAGTATAACCGAAACTCCCGAACTGGCAGGAAATGAGCCTCCTACTCAACCGGCTGTTAAGGCGGGGCTCACAGCGACTGATCCCGGTTCTGTTCAGTTAGCTTCCGGAAGACCGCAGCTGATCGAATTTTTTGCATTCTGGTGACCGACCTGTAGAGCGATAGCGCCCATCGTGCATGGGCTTGAAGCGGAATATCTTGACAGAGTTAATTTCATCTACCTGGATATAGACGATCCAGCCACTGATCCCTTTAAAATAAACCTGGGATACCGTTACCAACCGCATATCTTTCTTGTCGATGGTGATGGAACCATCCTCCAGCAATGGGTTGGACCGGTCACTCGGGAGGATCTCGCTGCTGCGATAGATGCTGCAGTGAGTGAAGAATGAAGCGAGCACAAGGCCCCAGTCGTCCTGAATTAATATGCGGCGTGTATTGTTTAACAGGGCTTTCACAAAGTAGCTTGGCAAACGAGTAAAAGTGTGTTGGCGCTCCCTGAGCGGAGCGCTCTTTGCGCAGTCGAAGGGCATGATCTTGCCTGGCACCCCATCCTTCGACTTCGCTACGCTCCGCTCAGGATGGTGGTTGCCCTTCTTATGAAAACCCAGTAGTATTTAATTGCCAAGGGTTGACAGAAATTGACGCCAACTTGTATAATACCAATACCCCCCCCATGGGGGTGGGGTATTGGTGAGCACTATGAAAGACCAGGCTGCCACACTAAAAAGACTGAAGAATATTGAAGGGCATGTGCGCGGTATTTGTCGCATGGTAGAAGAAGATGCTTACTGCATCGACGTCATCCGGCAGGTACAGGCTGTACAGGCGGCGCTCAGCAAAGTGAGCACGATCATCCTAGAAAACCACCTGCATTCCTGTTTGATCACCGCCGTGAGGGGAGAAGATCCTCAGGAGCGGGAACGGGTTTTAAAGGAGATCACTGAGGTTTTCGAGACCTCGACAAAGGTATAACATCGAAAAATTCAATGCGGAAAGAAGCGATACAATGACGACAACAGTAACTTATTCCATACCAAATATCTCCTGCAACCACTGTATTCATACGATCCAAACAGAAATAAGCGATTTGGAAGGGGTTTTGAGCGTCGTTGCCGAGCTGGATAAGAAACAGGCGACGATTATGTTCGAATCCCCTGCGACAGAAGATAAAATAAAGGCACTCCTTGCCGAGATAAATTACCCTGCGGTGAATTAATTCCTTGTGAGATGATCGAGGATGTCAGGATCCGATCCTGTGGATCTGTCTTCGAGGACCACGGATGATACAGGGACATTCTTATACTTTTCTATTTCCCAATGGCTGAGACAAAACAAATCACATTACCAGTGACGGGGATGACCTGTGCGAATTGCGTCGCCACAGTTGAACGCAATCTAAAAAAGGTTCCGGGTGTACAACAGGCTGTTGTGAACCTATCCTCTGAAAGAGCGACGGTGTCGTTCGATCCAGAACTCTCGACGATGGAGGACCTGATCGGTCGCATTCGCCGGGCGGGATACGACGTCGCCTCCGGCGAAGCAGTGTTGCTGGTGCAGCGGATGAGTGACGCGAGCGATGCACTGCGCCTGGAGAAAACACTGAGGCAGCTGGAGGGAGTTCTGGACGCGCAAGTTTCATTCGCGGCTGAGCGCGCTACAGTACGTTACATTCCCACGGTCATCAGCCAGCTCGAAATTCGAAACGCTGTTAAGAATGCTGGATTTTCGGCAGCTGAATTGGGGGGTGACGCTGAGGATGTGGAGAGAGAAGCCCGGCAGAGGGAAATTGCGAAACAGCGACATTTTCTAATAATTGGAATTCTGTTCAGCCTCCCCTTGTTCATCATCTCAATGAGCCGAGACCTGGGTCTGCTGCCCATGGCGCTTACTCATGGAGGGTGGATGAACTGGCTTATGTTTGCACTGGCAACGCCGGTCCAATTCTACGTAGGTTGGGACTATTACATTGGAGCCATTAAGGCAATTCGGAACGGCTCCGCCAATATGGATGTCTTAATCGCGATGGGTTCATCGGCGGCTTATTTCTACTCCATCGTTGTGACTGCTGGGTTCATCGCGGGTCATGTCTACTTCGAGACCGCGGCGGTGATCATCACATTGATCAAACTCGGGAAGTTCCTTGAAGCCCGGGCGAAAGGAGAGACCAGCGAGGCGATCAAGAAATTGATGGCCTTGCGGGTAAAAACAGCACGGATCATCCGAGACGGTCAGGAAGTTGAGGTGCCAGCGGAAGAAGTCCGGGTCGGAGACGTCGTTATTGTCCGACCGGGCGAAAAATTCCCCGTGGATGGTGTGGTCATTGAAGGCAGATCATCGGCAGATGAATCGATGCTGACCGGCGAATCGCTTCCCGTTGAGAAAGGCCCTGGTGATCCTGTGATCGGGGCTTCGCTTAACAAGCTGGGAATGCTGAAATTCGAGGCGACTAAGGTTGGGAAAGAGACAGCGTTAGCGCAGATCATCCACCTGGTCGAGCAGGCGCAGGGCAGCAAAGCTCCTATCCAAAAGCTGGCCGACCAGGTATCGGCAGTCTTTGTCCCGGTGGTCATTGCAATCGCAGTGATCACTTTTCTGGTCTGGTATTTCGTGGTCCCAGTTCCACTGGACAGCGATGTCCCGACTTTTACGCGTGCGTTAATCAATATGGTGGCCGTCCTGGTCATTGCCTGCCCATGTGCAATGGGTCTCGCGACCCCAACAGCCGTGATGGTGGGGACTGGAAAAGGCGCTGAATCCGGGATATTGTTCAAGTCAGGTGAAGGATTGGAGCGGGCGGGCCGGATAACCTCGGTGATCCTTGACAAAACCGGTACGATAACGAAAGGGCAGCCAGCGGTTACCGATATTCTCACCCGACAGGAAGCTCAACCGAGAGGGAGAAGATCCCTGGATAAGGAGCTCGATCCCACCTCTGTATTGCGTCTCGCAGCGTCGCTCGAAAAGGGGAGCGAACATCCGCTCGGAGAAGCTATCCTTGCCGAAGCGGGTGAAAGAGGGTTAACTCTGAGCGAACCGGATGGCTTCAGAGCAGAAGCAGGGCATGGAGTTGAGGGAATAGTAGACGGACACGTGGTTCTGGTCGGAAACCAGCGGTTTCTCGAGGGACGGGTGATCAGCCTCGACGGCTTGAAGGAGGCTGTCGAACGCCTTGAACAAGAGGCGAAGACAGCCATGATCGTCGCAGTAGATGGAAACGGTGAGGGTGTGATCGGAGTTGCAGATATCATCAAGGAAGAATCCCCTCAAGCGATTGCGGCGATCCACAGTTTGGATTTGGAAGTGACGATGATCACAGGCGACAATCCCCGTACTGCTCAGGCGATTGCTGCCCAGGTAGGCGTCGACCGGTTCTTCGCGGATGTTATGCCTGGTGATAAAGCAAACCTGGTGCGCAAACTGCAGGAGGAAGGTGAAGTTGTCGCCATGGTCGGCGATGGAATCAACGACGCGCCAGCACTTGCTCAGGCGGATGTCGGAATCGCGATCGGAAGCGGTACCGACGTCGCCATCGCTGCAGCCCCTGTTGTTTTGATCAGCGGGGATCTGCGGGGAGTGCCGCGGGCGATCTCTCTTTCCAGGAACACTTTACGGACGATCAAGCAGAACCTGTTCTGGGCATTTTTCTACAACGTCATCCTGATCCCTGCCGCATCTGCTGGCTTGTTAAACCCGATGCTAGCGGCCGGGGCGATGGCGTTCAGCAGCGTGTTCGTAGTCACCAACAGTCTGCGACTGCGTAGGATGCGATTCAGCATCTGACCGGTAATTTACGTCTGCTGGCTCTAACAAAACTCTAATCTCAGTCGGGCAGGAAGCCATTGACCCGGTATCCCAATCGAGTTATGCTTGAGAGTGACTTTTTTTCATATCCGATAACGACTCGCAGGCTGTAAGAATACGCTCCGATGACCGGTCAGAATAAAGCAATGAAAGGAAAACGACTGTCCCGGCGGGAATTCCTGAAGCTGGGTGCTGCCTCATTCGGTGTTCTGGCTTTGCGGCCCTGGGGTGCGCGTCTGTTCAGGCTGCAGGATTTTCCCGAGAGCGGTAGGTTGGGTCGAGTTGGATGGTATTCACTGGAAATCAAAGAGCGGCCGGACCATGAAAGCAATACGATTGGTGTTTTATACGAAGATGCGGTCGTCCCATGGTTGAGCGAAACTGTCGGCAGTCGTCCTTTCCGCAACAACCAACGCTACGTGGAGATCCCGGATGGTTACGTCTGGTCGGGAGACCTGATACCTGTCCGAAATGAACCCAATCAGCCGCTGAACAGTCTGCCTCTGACTGGCGGCGAGGCGGGGATGTGGGTAGAAGTTACAGTCCCCTGGGTCGATGCGATCATGGATAATCCACCCCCAAGGTCCAATTTCTTCCAATACAGGCTGGAACATGGGATGCCACTCCGGTTGTATGATACACAAATCCTGTGGGTCGATCAAATCCGGACAGATGAATCTGGTCAGGTCTGGTATCGGGTGAACGAAAGGTATGGAAATCCAGGCGACATCCTCTGGGCAGTCGGGGAAGCTTTCCGGCCTGTGATTCCTGAGGATTCAGCCCCGATCAACCCCGGAATGCAAGAGAAACGCATCGTCGTCAGGATTCGTTGGGAAGAACAGACGCTCTCCTGTTTTGAGGGCAAAAGTGAAGTGTATTACTGCCGGATTTCCTCTGGCGTCTCCTCCGGATCAACACCGGTCTCTGCCATTGGCAGTCCTGGATTTCCGATTTGGAGAAAGCTCTTTTCTCTGCACATGTCTGGCGGGACAAACGCGGAGGGATGGGATTTGCCCGGTATTGGCTGGACGGCACTCTTTCACGGAGAAGGTGTTGCGATTCACTCGACGTACTGGCATAACAACTTCGGCGAGCCAATGTCACATGGTTGTGTAAACGTCAGCCCGACAGATGCAAAATGGATCTTTCGATGGACTCTGCCAGTCGTGGATTTCAATACTGGCGACAACACTGTCACCTTGACTGGTGATCAAAGCACACGAATTATTGTGACAGAGGATTAAGAAAGTTAAATTAAGTTCTTTTTGAGGATAGTAGAGTCAATGGATTCAACCAATGTAGGAATAGGAATCGCTTTTCTGGGTGGCCTAGCGTCATTCCTCTCTCCTTGCGTATTCGCTCTTGTACCGGCATATATCGGTTACCTTAGTGGTACGTCCATCAACAGCCGAAGTGAAAACAGGCTGAACACTCTATCGCATGGTCTGGCATTCGTACTCGGTTTCAGCGTTGTGTTTATTCTTTTGGGGCTCGGGGCATCAGCACTCGGCAGCCTTCTTTTCGACTCACGCCCGTATCTAACGAAAATCGGTGGAATAGTTGTTATCATTTTCGGGCTGCATTTAACCGGATTGATCCGGCTACCTTTCCTGCAATACGATACACGGAGGCAGGTCGCTCCGGATCGTAAATTGGGCTACTTTTCATCCGCGCTACTGGGGGTTTTCTTCTCTGCTGGCTGGTCCCCTTGTGTTGGACCGATATTGGGCACGATATTAACGATTTCACTGAGCACAGGATCCATCTCGCAGGGAGGATGGCTGCTGATGGCTTATTCAGCGGGTTTGGCTATTCCATTCTTAATCGCTGCCACCCAAATCAGCCTGGTGACAAAAGTCCTGAAGCGGTATGGGCGATTTATGCACTTTGTTGAGATAGCCATGGGGGCGGTGATGATCCTGGTGGGGGCGCTGCTGTTCTTTGGACGGTTCCAGAAGATCGCGAGCCTGGGTTTCTTCTTTGCTTCTTTCGATGAAGTGAAAGTGGGGATGGTTCTTTTCGTCGGTTTGATCGCTCTGGCAATCCTTGGCTTGATCCCAGCATTCATTGCTCACCAGAAAGGCAGGAATTTTATCGATTGGTGGTTTTTCGGGTCGATACTGTTCATCATTGCGCTGCCAGCCGCGATTCGCCTCAAAGATGTGAGTGAACAGTCAGATTCGTCGATATTGCAAACAGGAGAAGAAGCAGAAGTGCGGTTTGAGAATTAATCTGTGCTCCTCTGCATGTTCGAACATCAATTGCTTTGGATGCAGTGGCTAAGAAAGATTTCCTTTTTCTCGTTGCCGGGATCACCGCAGGGGTAGGACTTGGAGCTCTGATGTTGTTTGGGATCGGCACCTCGATTATAGGACCTGACAGATTAGTTCCTGGCAGGTCCCTGGAAAACGTTCCTGCCATAGGTTTGCCTGCGCCTGATTTTGAGCTCAACGATGTCAATGGAAACAAAGTCAGGTTGAGCGATCTGGGAGGGAAGGTTGTGCTGTTGAATTTTTGGGCTACATGGTGTCTTCCCTGCAGATCGGAGATGCCAGTCCTTGACGCTTTCTATTTAAGAGAGCGAGAGCGTTTCGTGGTTATGGCGATAAATTTCGATGAGCCACAGGAAATCGTCCAGGATTTTATCTCTGAACTCGAATTGAGTTTCCCTGTGCTCCTCGATCCCGGTGGAACAGTCCAGGACCTTTATCGCGTCAGGGGTTATCCAACTTCATACTTGATTGATCAAAGCGGGATTGTCCAAATCCAACACATTGGATTGTTGACTGAAGGTCAGTTGGACAAATATCTGGATAAGGTTGGCCTTGGACAATGATCAAGGTGACGTTCTACCACCGAGCAGACTGCCATTTGTGTGACACGGCTTTATCAGCGCTCAAGGTATTGCAGGCTAAAATCCCACATGAACTGATCCTCGTGAACATAGACGGTAATCAGGAATTGCAGAGGAAATTTGGTGAGTCAATTCCGGTTATCGAAGTTGGGCCGTACACCCTGCAAGCGCCTTTCGATTCACAGATCCTGGAAATTACACTAGAAGCTGCTGTTCAGCGAGAAGCACAGATCCAATCGATTTCTGAGTCGATTGAGGCTGGTGTTCTCCAGGTTGCCCCGTTAAAAATAACCCGAGCCGACCGGTTTTCATTCTGGATCTCCCGGCGGTATATGACCGTACTCAATTTATTGGTCTTGCTCTATGTAGGTCTGCCCTTTCTCGCTCCGGTGATGATGATCTCGGGAGCGACAGGTGCAGGAGGCTTGATCTACCGGATCTATGGAGCGGTTTGCCACCAGCTGGCATTCCGGTCATGGTTCTTGTTTGGCGAGCAGCCAGCTTATCCTCGACAGGTCGCCGGCGTGGATGGATTAATCCCATACGGCGAAATAACAGGATTAAGCGAAGAGGACCAGGTTGCCGCCCGGCAATTCACCGGCAATCCAATCGTTGGTTATAAAGTCGCACTCTGCCAGCGAGATATTGCTATCTACGGGGGAATATTGATTTTTGGGTTAGTCTTCAGCGCCACTGGAAAAAAATTGAAGCCTATCCCATGGTATCTTTGGTTCTTGATCGGGATATTACCGATAGCCGTGGATGGTTTCTCGCAGTTGTTCAGCCAGCAACCTTTTAACCTGATATCCTTGCGAGAGAGCACACCATTTCTCCGCACATTGACCGGCTTCTTGTTTGGACTGACAACTGCCTGGTTTGGATATCCGCTGGTTGAAGAAACCATGGTCGATATCCGTCACCACTACGAATCAAAACTCAAGCCTTCGAAACCCCGTCCTGACATGGTAAGAGAACCTGATGCCATTCCACCAGCATGATTCCATCCGCTACTTCACTTTCGAATCCCTCGATTTTGCTCATATAAAGCACGCGGTGTTCACCAGAAGAGGGGGAGTAAGTCCGGACCCATGGGCTTCGTTGAATGTTGGAGGACTTCGCGGCGATGATCCTCAAAGGGTCTACCAAAACCGGGTTCTGGCATTTCAGACCCTGAAGCGGAAGCCAGAATCCGTCTATGATGTCTGGCAGGTGCACAGTGCGGATGTGATCTGCACCAGCGGCTGCCGACCGGCGAACGTACGCCATAAGAAAGCGGATGCGATCCTGACCGATCAGGAAGAAGTGACCTTGTTCATGCGTTTCGGTGATTGTGTTCCTATCCTTTTGGCAGATCCAGTAAAGAAGGTTGTTGGTCTTGTGCACGCTGGCTGGATCGGTACGGTCCGGGGCGTCGTCACTGATGCGATCAAGGAGATGCGAGCTGCCTACGGATCGAACGCCAATAACATCCTCGCTGCGATAGGTCCGTCCATAGCCCAACACCATTATCCGGTCGGACCGGAAGTCGTAGAGTTAGTGCGCGAGAGCTTCGGAAAGGATGCCTCTGGCTTGATTGCCGAACAAAATGGCACCAACCAGTTCGATCTTTGGTCTGCCAACAGGCTGCTTCTGGAAAGAGCCGGAGTAAAAGACATTGAGAATCCGGAGATTTGTACGGCGTGCAACCTCGATGACTGGTATTCTCATCGGGGGGAGAATGGGAAGACTGGCAGGTTCGGTGTCCTGATAACCATCGGAGATTAGCTAGTCCGAAATTTGGCAATCTGCCGGAAGATCATGAACATTAGCAACGAACCATCAGCAGTGATGTTGAACCGAATCGAATATAACTACTGGCAGGTGGTCACCTCTATCGACGAGGCAGCCAGATCGTCCGGCCGGAATCCAAATACTATCCAGTTGATAGTCGTTACAAAAGGACAATCAATAGAAAAAGTACTTTCAGTGATCCGGGCTGGGGCTCGCCGGCTTGGGGAAAACTACGTCGAAGAAGCAATGGTCAAGATTGCCGCTTTGGAGGGTCGGGAGGATCTGGAATGGCACATGATCGGGCACATTCAGAGTCGAAAGAGTCGTGCAGTATGCGAGAAATTTCATTGGGTGCATTCTGTCGACAGCATCAAGATCGCCAGACGCCTGAATCAACATGCACGAGAATCTGGACGCCGACTGCCGGTGCTCTTGGAGTGCAACGTGAGCGGAGAAGCCAGCAAATTCGGATGGCAGGTGTGGGATGAAAGTCGCTGGAGTATATTTGCGGACGAAATCGGACTTTTAATCGAGTTGGACCAACTGGAGATAAAAGGATTGATGACGATACCACCATATTCCGATAATCCAGAAGATTCACGTCACTACTTCCAACGCCTGCGTCGATTGCGAGACCACCTGGTTTCGTGGTATCCTCACCTGGACTTGCGAGAGCTTTCTATGGGGATGAGCGCTGATTACCAAATCGCAATCCAGGAAGGAGCTACCATGGTCAGGATTGGGACAGCGATTCTTGGTGAAAGATTATCATGAAACCAATGAGTGCACTATGATAGGCCCTGTCATCACGTTCATAAACTTGCTGTCAACTGCTTTCAGTCTGTTGATTATCGTCAAGGTCGTCCTGTCTTATTTCATGGATCACTACCACCCAGTAAGGCTCGCAATAGACCGGATCGCCGATCCGATTTTGAGCCCGATCCGGAAAGTGCTCCCCCAAACGGGGGTTCTCGATTTCAGTCCCATAGTGGCGATAATATTGATCCAGATCCTCGAATTTGTCCTCATTCGAGTGGTGGTCTCTCTGGCTGGTTCATAAATGGGAATTCGCGCGCGCAACTTTAAAGATGGACGCCACGGTTCTGCACTTGCGATCCGGGTCGTTCCGAGGGCGCGAAAGAATGAGATCAGCGAAGTTATGGAAGACGGGAGAATAAAGGTCCGATTAACCGCCCCGCCGGTAGGTGGTAAAGCCAATCTTGCGTTGATTCGTTTCCTGGCCGAAGTGCTCAGCGTTCCGGAATCCAACGTGGAGATCATTGCTGGGGAGCAAGGGCGGGATAAAATTGTCTCTATATCAGGGATGGACAGTCAGACGGTAGAGAAAAGGGTCCTGGAGAAGCTAACCAGGTAGGGGATATCTAACCCCAAAAATACAAATCGGTTGATTATTTTGGGGGAAGATCCTGCGCCTATACCAGTTCAAATCCGGCCGCGGCATAGTACCACGACGTCTCGTAAGCAGCCTGTTTCAGCTCACCATTCGAGTTCGAATGTATCTTCAGGACTAGCGGCAGTGCCTCTGGGATAGTTGAATATTTTAGATAATCCAGAGCTGCGATTACGACTTCGGTCTCCCCTTCCTGCAAGACCTTCAACATAAGGTCCAGGGAAGGTTTCCCCGGTGCCACTCCTGTGCCGCGCCGACTGGCAAAATCAATCAACCATACCGCCTCATTGAGCGGTGGTGTTGGTCTCGGGACGTTGAGGACCGGATGCGCTTTGAGCTCGAGCACATGAGTCGCAGCCGCCCGGACGACCCATTGTTTATCTTCTACGGCGAGTTTCTCCAGAATGCGATCCGCCCATGGCTGGTTTACCTGCGCCAGTCCATAAACGACCGCCCTGCGGACCAACAGATCTTCCATTTCGCTGCCTTCCTTGAGCATCGGAATCCCTTCTTCCTTATGGCAGGCGAGCGATTCAGCCACGAACCTTCGTTGGGCATCGTTTCCATGCAGTAACAAGGAAGCCAGCGGTTCCAAAGCCTGTTTGGAGCCAATAGACACCAGCGCTAGGCATGCTGATTTAGCAACCACAGGATCTGGGTCTTCAAGGGCTCTGGAAAGGAGGGGAATTGCTGCTTGGTCCCGGAGAACACCTAAACCCAGCGCTGCCACACGGCGGATATCACTGTGGGACGATGCCAGCAGCTCTCGTAAAAGGACAGCTGTACCTGGATCCCTGGCTTCGAGCAGAGCAGCTAACAACCGGGTTCGTAACCCTATCGGCTTGTCCTCCGCCTGCAATGCTGTGGCGAGTGAACGAAGCAGTTTAGTCTGCCAGGTCCTTTCTTTAGGGGATATTCGCAGCCACTGCCCCACGCGAAGCAGGTTCCGATCGAATTGGTCCTGATTCCCGGTGAGATATTCTTCTACTTCCGCCGCATCGTCGCTCAAGCCTGATAGGAACATTGATGTCAGCGCTTTACCTGTCCATTCAGGTTGGTGGCTAAGAAAATGAAGTACAGGGGTTTCCACGAGTGCGCACGCAGCCAAGTAACCGGTAATGACTGGGTGGCTCAAGGCAAGCCTCCCCCCTAACCGTTCGATGAGAAGTCCGTATTCCTGGATCCCAGTAAATATCCCTGGCAACGACTTTAAAGATCGTTCGCGCTTCCGCCAGGTCTTTCGAATTGTCCTGTCTTGATGATTGGAACCAATGGCTGCCCCCTCCCAGCCCCGTAAATCCCGAGGTGAGGCTGCAATCTTCTGCTGTGCGATTGACTGGAGAGCGAGTTCTTCGAGCGGTTCCCTGGCTCTGGGCATCTTGAGTGTTGCTCTCTGGAGATACCCCTCAATAAAATCCATAGGATGAGCGCCGAGTAGATCCCCAGCAAACCCTCCCCACACCTTCAAAGTCGTTTCCAGGGGCGTGATGAATCCGTTAGAACGAGCGAGCCAAGCTTTCAATAGCATAGGGTCTGTAGATAGACTTCCTTCAGGCAAGGAGGGAGTTATGTGGCGAGTCCAACGCCTCTCCCATTGATCGATAAATAAGGTGGTCTCTACGGCTCCCCACGCTGCCATGTAGACAGGAATCAATCCGAGTTCGAACAACCCAGCGAGGCGCGAGGGTGCAGCCGAGACTATCAGACGGCTCGATGGATACCGTTCTCGGAGTTCTCTTAATAAGGCAATGACCTCCTGATGGAGTCCTGGTGGAGCTTCGTCAAGACCATCAATCAAGAAAAGTGCTTTTCCTTCCTCAAGGGATTTCCTTAACAAGGAATGAACCTGTTTCTCGTTCAAAGATGGGATGTAGAAGTGGATTGCATTCTTGATGTGGGTGAGGGCGGAGTCGGTCAATTTCTCGGAGGGCAACAGATCAGAAATATGGAGAAAAACGGGGAAGAGATCAGACAGGTGAGCGACTTCCTGATTGTGCGCGATGACCTGGCAGGCGAGGTGCGCCAATGCAACGGTTTTTCCGCTCCCGGGGTGACCGACGAGGATCAGGTTCGCGCCCGCGCTCAAAGCTTCAGCCAGACTTAGCGTCCTCGCTGAGTACCAAGCGGAAAGATTGGGCCAATCCGGAGTGCAGGGTAGAACCTGACTGATGGCATCCGGCAGCAGGTCTTCTTCTCGCGCTCCGACCGGGGGACGAATCTCCTGCAACCTCGGCTCGATCAGGATTTCAGTCAAAGAAAAGAGCGGAGAAGCGAGATGCAGGTGCTGGACATACCGAAACATTTCAGAGCGATATTTGTTTTCAAGGTAGGAGATCCCGCCGGAATACACTTCCCTCAGGCGAGCTGAATTATCTTTCAAGACCTGGAGGAAGTAAGGCACCAACTTCCTCAGTATGATCAATAAAAGCACGCCAGTAACAAATCCAACCCAAAACGAAAACTGATCGATCGAGATAGTGCGGGAAAGTCCAGTCATTATCAACCAGAGTAAAGGATACGGTTACACGCTGAGCAGCGACTGATCTGGTTTGGAAGTTGCGCAGAGTTCAGCAGAGCGGAACTCAAGGTTGAGCCACATGCGGAACAGGTACGGTCAACGACCCGCGCGACTGCGATTCCCCCTCGCTGTTTCCTCAACTGTTCGTAAAGCAAGATGTTCGATTCCGGGATGCCGGAAACGATAGCCAAACGTTCTCCTTCCAGGCTGAGGACGTCTTTCAAGATCTCTTGTTTTTCATTATTCAAGGCCGCAGCGCGAAGTTCGACAATCGAATGTGCAGAAGCCTGAGATCGCTTGGCCTGTTCGTATTCACTTTGTGCTTCTTCATGAGCGATCATCGCTTCTAGCTGCCGGTCTTCCAGCACGGCTAGATAGCGTTTCAATGCTGCTGACTCATTTTGGAGTTCCTGCAGCTCTTTTGGATTCTTAATCTTACCTCCATACAAGGCGGTCTCTGCCTGTTCGATTTTAATACTCAACTCCCTGACTTCCCATTCTGCATTTTGTAAGACCCGGGCAGCTTCAACAAGCTTTTGTTCGGAATCGAGCAATTCCTGGTCGGCTTTGCGAATTTCTTCATTATCTGACAACATGCGTTCGATCTCTCTCAGGCGGGCACGAGCTTTATCCAGTTGCCCATCGACTTGTTGCAGGCGGAATAGAGTGAAAGACTGGCTCATGGGAAAGATTATAGAAGCTCAAGAGATAATCTACAAGGGCCAGTCACCCTGGGATAAATTGTACGTTGATTACGGTTGGTACTTAGGTGCCCTAACGGTTTTGTCAACAGGGAACAGGCTGTTTGTGACTCATGTACAATACGATAATGGGCAACTCTTCCAGGAGCCTGTATTTTCTTTGCCTGCTCGGAATACTGCTATTTCTGATAACTCTCCCGTATTTTCTGGCCTGGAGGAATGAAGGACAGGATTTTGTTTTCTCCGGATTCTTGATCAATCCCCTGGATGGTAATTCGTATCTGGCAAAAATGTACCAGGGATGGGAGGGAAGCTGGAAGTTTAACCTTCCTTTCACGGCTGATCCTGGGAAAGGCGGGTACCTCTTCCTTTACTATCTTTTCCTGGGACATGTATCCCGTGTTTCAGGTTTACCTTTAATTGTCACTTATCACACGGCGCGAATAATGGGGACGATAGTGTTCGCCGTGTCTCTCTGGAATTTCTTCGGCAGGATCTTCGTCAACCAGGGGCACCGAAAACTTGCATTCGGATTGGCGATCTTCGGCTCTGGCTCAGGTTGGATCGGTTCTATCTTTGGATTATTCACCTCGGACCTCTGGGTGGCAGAAGCGTATCCTTTCTTAGCGAGCTTTACAAATCCACATTTCCCTTTGGGACTCGCCCTGTTGGTCTGGTTGTTAACTCCCCTCCGCGTGACGGAGAACCACACTCATAAGACTTATTCTCAGATTCTTGTTCTCCTGGCAGCATTAGTCCTGGGAATTGTGATGCCGTTTGGCGTGGTAGTGGTGTGCGTCGTTTTATCAGGGCTGGTGGCGTGGGAGGGGTGGGAAGTATACCGATATTCGAAATCCACCTCAAAGTCCAGTCGGCTGGTCTCCCTGGGGCTTGATTGGAATTCCGATTACATCCGACGGGGGTTCTGGGTGCTGGTGGGCGGCATCCCGATCGTGCTGTACGATTACTGGATCTCGAACACCGACCCGGTTCTTGCGAAATGGAACGTGCAAAATCTCACACCCTCTCCTCCTCTCTGGGATTTGATCCTCTCGTTAATACCGGTACTCCTGGTGGCTGTTCCAGGTGCGATTAAATTCCTAACCAGGCCATCCGCTGTTCAAAAAGTGCTCATCAGCTGGACGTTATTGGGGTTCGTCCTGCTGTACCTACCATTTGATTTGCAACGAAGATTCATGTTGGGGATATTCATCCCGCTTACCGGGTTGGCAGTGATCGGATTGATAGAGACGAATTCCGGCATCAGCGGACGAAGGGGGGATAAGAAGTTCCTGGCAGGAATGACCGATTCCAGAGTTCCGGGTGAACGCCAAAAAAGAATTCCATTCGGCAGCTCTACCATCGGCATTATCGCCCTAATGCTATTTTCTTTTACGACGAATCTGTTGATACTCCTGGGATCGATTCAGGCGGGAAACCTGCACGATCCCATGCTTTACCTGACCAGGGATGAAGCCAGAGCCTTCGAGTGGATCGAAAGAAATACCCCCGAAAACGCCCTTATACTAGCCTCGCCACATACCGGCATGTTTATTCCGGCGCACACTGGACGCAGGGTCTTCTACGGGCACCCATTCGAGACGGTGGAAGCCGGTTTGATGATAGAGGCTGTTGAAGCGGCTCTCACGTCCAGCGGTGAACAGGGCTTGAGCATCTTAAGTCAATCGGATTACGTGTTCTGGGGTCCTCGCGAAGATGCGATCGGAGAATTCGATTTCACCAGTTTAAGCCTGGTGTTCCGATCCGGGGATGTCAGGATCTACGAGGTCCTCAAAAACAAGGTCCAGGATTGATGCGAGGGAGTTGGCTTCCAGGATGAAGATACGCTCGATGAATTTACGTACAATCCTATTGCCTGGGATCCACCGAAGCTGGGTTGTGGCTGTGCTCCTCCTTATGCTGGCAGTTCCAGCGATAGTATTTGCACCGAATCTGGGGAGCGTTCCATACCCGGCTTCCGGCTCACCTTATTCTGACATCATGATAACGCACTTACCAAATGCGGTCTATCTCCTGCACTCACTCCGAGAATGGCATACGATCCCCCTTTGGTCGCCCACGATTCTTAGCGGTTATCCATTCGCCAGCCATCCCCTGAGTGGATTGTTCTATCCTGCCGGATGGCTGCCGCTGCTGTTCCCACTGCCGGCGGGATTCAATCTCATCGTCGGGCTTCACTTGGTTTGGGGCGGATTAGGCATGTACACCCTGATGCGTCTCGAGGGGAGATCTCGAGCAGGGGCTGCATTTGCCGGTCTGGCGCTGGCTTCCCTTCCAAAGTTTTACGCCCATTATGGTGCAGGACATTTGACGCTCGTCTATGCTGTCGCCTGGACGCCCTGGGTTCTCGCTGCAAGAGCTGCAAGCTTGAAGAACAGCCGCCGAGGCTCCTGGCAAGGGTTGCTGCCCGGATTCCTGAATGGGCTCGTCATCCTTGCGGACATCCGCTGGGGAGTTTTCACGTGGCTGGCATCAGCAGTGTACGGAATTGCGCATAGTCATAAAGGGTTCGGTAGGTTTTCCTTGCTATCGATCCTCAAACAAACGATCGTCGCTGGGGTTGTAGCAGCTCCACTTCTCCTCCTGCTTTGGGAATTTGTGAACCTTTCAACGCGCTCCTCCCTTTCAGCCCGGGATGCTCTCCAGTATTCACTCCCGTTGTTGAGAATAATCGGACTGGTCGTACCAGATCTGAAAAGCAGCCACGAATGGGTTGTTTATCCAGGTGTCGGGGTTATCCTCCTCTGCATCCTTGGCATTGCCAGCACTCTGGAGAGAAGATATCGGACGTTTTGGGGGATGTTAGCGGCAGCCAGCCTGTTAATATCCCTGGGATCCAATTTTCCAATTATAGGACAGGTACTCGACCTGCCGGTATTGAATCTGCTCCGCGTGCCAGCTCGAGGTCTGTTCCTGACTGATATCAGCTTGTGTGCGCTTGCCGGTCTCGGTTTGGATTGGCTCTTATCCGGGATCGCGCCTGCCCTCAGGCGATCCGCTAATCTCATCCTGTTTTCCATCTCCGTTTTGTCCATTCTTCTCAACATTGGCATATCCCGAGTGACAGATTCTGCGTTAACCCTTCAACTTGTGGAATCAGGTTCGACCATTGCGGTATGTGTATGGATCATGCTGTTGGTTGGCGAGAAAATACCCATTCGAATCTGGCTGGTGGGCTTCCTTTTTATATCATTCCTGGGTTGGGTCCGCATCGCTCTCGAAAGCATCCATTGGCGAGATTCGGAAGAGGTATTGTCTGAATCCAGGGATCTAGCCCTTTACATCTCCTCGGAGAATGGGACTTTCCGCACATATTCTTCATCTTACAGCCTGCCTCAGCACACTGCGGTCCAGTTCAACGTGGAGGCCGTAGATGGGATCGATCCGATGCAGCTGGCGAATTACACAGCCTTCATGGAAAGGGCGAGTGGTATCCCGTTCCAAAGCTACAGCGTCACTCTCCCGCCCTTTGAGACCGGTTCTCCACAAACCGACAACCGGGAATATCGACCAGATGCCCATCTCTTAGGTTTATTAAATGTCCGCTATGTGTTGAGCGCATTCGAGATTGACAGCGAAGGCCTGGTCCTGGAGGAGATTATCGACGGCATATTGATCTATCGCAACGAGTTTGAAAAGCCGAGGGCGTGGGTGCAGGAGGGATTCCAAAGTCCTGGCTCTGGTCCGATCAGAGAAGCTTCCGTCAAATGGAGTCCCAACCGTATTGAGGTGATGGCTAGAGGACCAGGGGTTCTCGTTTTGTCTGAAGTAGCCTACCCTGGATGGAAGGTCACTGTCGATGGGCAGACGCAGGAGCTTCTGGTTTACCAGGATGTCCTCAGAGCAGTCGAATTGAGTGAGGGTGAACACAGTGTGGAATTTGTGTTTCAGCCGCTTGGACTTCGCCTGGGGTTCGCAGTCTGGTTTGCTGCGGTAGCTGTGGTCTGTATGAAAACGCTGATTGCTCTGCGGAAATCGACTCATCGATGAAAGGGGTCAATTCCTTAGATAAAGTCAGCACCAGACGAGAAAGAAGGTGGGTGCTCTGGTTCGCGATCGGCGTGATGATTATGACGAGCCTGCCTTACCTGCTGGGTTTCTCGAATCAAGACCAGGACTGGAGATTCAGCGGGTTTGTGTTCAACGTGGAGGATGGGAATTCGTATATCGCGAAGATGCTGAGGGGGTCGATAGGGGAGTGGTTATTCCGAACGCCGTATTCCACAATCCCTCAGCAAGGAATCCTGCTTTTTCTACCGTATCTCCTGCTTGGTAAACTGGTCTCTCCGCCAGCCGTGCACGAACAGCTCGTTGCTCTCTACCATTTATTCCGAATCGGTGCGGGAATTCTCATGATCCTGGCGACCTATGATTTCCTTGCTGTTTTCATAGAAGGCGTATGTCACAGACGACTGGCGACCATCGCGGCGACTCTCGGAGGAGGGCTGGGGTGGATCCTGGTTATATCCGGAAATCCAGGATGGATGGGTTCGTTACCACTGGAATATTATTCGCCGGAGACTTTCGGTTTTCTTGCGCTGTTCGGCATCCCCCACCTGGCGCTCGCACGAGGAATGCTGCTCTGGGGATTAACAGTTTTTCTTACCCGGGCAGGTCAACTTTCGTCCCGGAAATTGTTACTGGAGCAAGCGGTCACCTGCGGTCTACTCTTGTTTATCGGCGGTCTTGTCCAGCCTCTGGTGATCCCAATAGCCTATGCAGTACTGTGTACGAACCTCGTGCTGAGTGGTTTCTGGCTATTCTCCAGGAGAAAACTACTTCCTGAATCAGAAAAATTGTATTGGAAGACCCAAGTTTTGTTTGCCGGGATCGCCGCGGCAGTCCCGCTGCCATACCTGATGTATCTCTTGTTCATCGTCAAATTCGACCCCTTCGTCCAGCTCTGGTCTGACCAGAACATCATCTTGTCGCCTCATCCCTTTCATTACCTCCTTGCCTTCGTGGTCATGCTTCCTTTCTCGTTTATCGGCGCTCGCTTGATGATGTGGGAGAATCCATGGAAAGGCAGGTTTCTTGTCGCCTGGCTCCTCCTCTTCCCGGCGCTGGCGTACGCGCCGGTGAACTTGCAGCGAAGACTGCCAGAGGGGGTATGGGTTGTCCTGGTGGCAACTGCAGTCTTTGGATTGACCCGCATTGGAATCCATCCCAGTTGGAAGAGAGTGCTTTCGTATGTGCTATCGGCTCTTATCCTGCCTTCGACAGCTTTCCTTTATATTGGTGGAATAAAAGCGGCTTTTACTCACCAAGCACCGGTATTTCGACCGGTGGATGAAATTGCAGCTTTTTCATATCTTGCTCGAGAGGCAGACCAAGGAGATGTTGTGTTGGGCTCATACTATACCGGAAACGCCCTCCCGGCATGGGCTCCAGTCACCGTTCTCGCTGGTCATGGTCCAGAAAGTGCAGAATTAACCAGGCACCTCGAAGAAATTAATCGTTTTTTCAACCTGGAGTTGTGCAGCAATCCGTGCAAGGAGCTGGTGGAGAAGAACCAGGTCAGATTTGTGATCTGGGGCCCGGAGGAACGGAAACTGGGGAACGGGAATCCCGGGCAGATGGGCATATGGAGGGAGGTTTTCATTAGAGGGGAATATAAAATTTTCGAGATCTCTCAATGGAAATAGAAAACTTACACTTTTGAAAGGATTTTTGATGATAAAATAGTAACAATCTGATAAGGGAAAGGTAAGAATACTCGATCGAACTCTGGAGGCGAATCATGTTGAACCCCCAGGCAGACCACCAAGAGAGCGTTACAACCTACCAGGGGGTAGACCTTGATACGATCCGAGCAAAACCAACGACCCACAGGGCTTTGATCGTAGACGACGACCCGGACACTGTGGACCTGATAAAGATCATCTTCCGCAATGCCGGGATGGACGTCATAGGAGCATTCAGTGGGCACGAAGCGCTACAAAAATGCGCCGATGTGCGGCCCAGCGTCATCCTGCTCGATCTTATGATGCCAGGCATGGATGGTTGGGAAACCTACGACAAGCTCCGCCACATGACGGACGTTCCGGTAATCGTCGTCTCCGCAGATACCAAAAAGGAGAACGTCGTCAGAGGGTTGAATCTCGGGTTCGATGATTACGTCACGAAACCTTTCTTTCCCGCGGAGCTGGTAGCGAGAGTGAACACAGCGCTTCGCCGGGGAAGCGCTGCGCGTCGGGATTCTGTTAAGAAATTCCCACAAATCGATCTAACGGTTGATTATGACTCCCAGGAGATTATATTGAACGGAAAACCTGTTCACCTGTCTCCTCGTGAATTCGCAGTGTTAGAAGTGCTGTCAAGAAAAGCACCCCGGATGGTGCGATATGAAGAGCTGGCTGAAGCGGTCTGGGGGATGGACGACATCAAGATCAGAAACCGAATCAAATACCTAATTTACCTGTTGAGACAAAAAATTGAGCAAGACCCGAACGATCCTAAGTTGATCGTCAATCGCGAAGGTCTTGGATATCAGTTGAAAACAGGTGAGGCTGACCTGACTCATTAACTTCGAGCGGATATTTTATTCTTCCATAACCTGACCAGATAAAGAACTTATCTCAAGATTGGTGGGTTGGGGGGTGTTGCGGCGGCGCAGCCGCCACAACACCCCTCACTATATTTTTACGACAGCTTCAAAGTAAGAATATTCTTAACTGAATGGTCATGCGGAGAGCCTGAAGGATAATCGGTTAAAATTCATCAGGTATGTTCCGCCGCCTGGTTCGGCCTCAATTCCTCTTCGTCATTCTGACGCCCCTTATCCTGTTTTCTCCACTTCTGTTCTCCGGTAAGGCGATGTTCTGGGGGACTCCTTCGACTCAATTTATTCCATGGTGGACCTATGCTTCGGAGATCCTGCGCTCCGGACGTCTTCCGACGTGGAATCCGTACCTCGGGATGGGAGCGCCGCTGATTGCGAATTACCAATCGGCGATTTTTTACCCCCCCAATTGGACGTACGTTCTCCTCGATTGGCTCGGCGGCACACCGCTAATGGCATGGGGTCAGGCGCTGGTTGCTGCTGTTCATCTTGCGTGGGCGGGGATCGGCATGGTCCTGCTCGTAAGACGGCTCAGCGTCGGTGAACTCGGGCAGACCATCGCGGGTATTAGTTATGGATTGAGCGGGTATCTTGTATCCAGGTCGGGTTTCTTGAGCATCAATTCTGCTGTCGCCTGGCTGCCGTGGGTAATTCTGTCGGTAACAGCCCTTATCGATGGAATTGAGTTCGAAAGCCGAAACGAGGGGAGTGAGATACATTCGTTGCCGAAAATGAAATCCTTCCTGAGAAGCAAGACACTCAGACCATTTCTATGGCTGTCGGTCGTTCTCGGACTGCTTCTCCTCGCCGGTCATGCCCAAATTGCCTGGTACACGTTAGTTCTGGCTTTCGCCTGGGCACTCATTATGACAATCAAGAAATTCAACCGGAATTCTTTTTGGAAAACCTGGGTTTTATTTATCATCGCTGTCTTTTTCAGCGTATCTTTAGCTGCCGTACAGCTCCTTCCTACGGTTGAATACTTGATGGAATCGCAGCGCAGCAGCTCGGTCGATTATGAGTCAGCCATGTCCTATTCTCTCTGGCCTTGGCAGTTAATTACCCTGATTGCTCCGGATCTGTTTGGAAATCCTGTGAATGGTGACTATTGGGGATACGCGAATTACTGGGAAGAGGCAATTTATATTGGACTGGCTCCGTTCTTGTTGGCAATGGTTGCGATTGCAGCCTGGTTCCGGAAGCGCGAGCGTGGTCGCGATTCATGGGGCGTTCATGTCCCGGCGCTGGCAGTGATCATCCTCCTGTCCTTCTTGCTGGCTTTGGGGTGGTATACGCCTGTGTTTCCCTGGCTGTACCGCCACATCCCTACATTCGACATGTTCCAGGGACCGGTGCGTATATCCTTGCTGGCGGTTTTTTCCCTGTCCGTCCTGGCAGGGATAGGGGCGGAGCTCTGGCGAAGACCTTCCGGTAGAACGCTTTACTGGTCAAGGCTCGGAGTGATGGGAGCAGCTGGTGTTACTGCAAGCGCTCTTGCAGCATGGTTCCTTAAAGAGCTCACAGAAATCAATCTCGAAGGATCGTTCATTCGCTCCCTGGCGATGGCAGGTTTTTGGGGAGTGGGTTTTGGAATCTTGACCCTGACCGTTCCTAAATCTCATGGAGCTGGAAAAAGCGGGGAATTCCGAAGTCAATGGTACTGGGCTGCCTGCTCATGGATTGCTGTAGACCTGCTCTTCGCAAGTTGGGGTATCATACCCGGGATCGATAGGAATTTCTACGCCGATGTCGAAACGTCCGGCAGTAAAGTGAGATCGATGGTAGGTGGCGGCAGGCTTTATCTCCCTGCAGAAGCGGAAAAAGTTCTAAAATTCGAGCAGTTCTTCCGGTTTGAATCATTCGATCCCCCGAAAGGAGAAAACGGCTGGGACCGACTGCGAACCTCACTGCTGCCAAACCTGACGCTCTTAGCCAGGATCCCGTCTGCCAATAATTTCGATCCCTTACTGCCTGAAAGGTATGCAAATTGGATATCTTCTCTTTCCGACATGGACGGGGAAATGCGCGAAAAATTGACCAGCCTGATGGGAGTATCCGTCCTGGAGATTTTGCCTGAAGAAGGGGAAGTCGGGTTCATCTCCCAGAAAAGCATCCCCCGCATCAGCTGGGTCCCGTGTGCCATAGCAGCCAGCTCCGGAGACGTTGCCTTCGATCTGGTCTTCGGAGGAGAGGTCCAATTCGAGGATACGGCAGTAATCGAAGGAGTAGAGGCGCCAGATGAGGAGTGCGAAAAAGGCGCACAACCAGTGCTCCACACCAGGATCGATGAGCCCCATCGCCTGGTAGTGGAAAGCAAGGCGGCCGACCCAGGCTACCTGGTCGTCTCAGACGTCTGGTACCCGGGTTGGCGAGCGTACCTGGACGGTCGTCCGGCGGACATGAAGCGGGCGAACTATTTGTTCAGGGGGTTATCCATCCCTGCAGGTGAACATGTTATCGAGATGCGTTATCAGCCAATCAGCCTCCTGGTCGGGGCACTGGTCAGCGCCGCCGCCTGGCTCGCCTGGATCTTCTTATCAGTATTCCAATTGAGAAGGAGTAAATGAAATGAATGTGCAGGAATTCGGCAATCAATTAATTGAGAACATCGAGAAAGTCATTGTTGGTAAGCGGGAGAGCGTCGAGCTAACCGTGATCAGCTTACTCTGCCAGGGACATCTGCTCATCGAGGACGTCCCAGGAGTCGGCAAGACCATGCTGGCGCGCAGCCTTGCCAAATCGATCGGGTGCAAGTTCAGCCGGATCCAGTTTACCCCGGACATGTTGCCGAGCGATGTAACGGGCGTGTCGATATACAATCAGGTGACCAAGGAATTCGAGTTCCGATCTGGTCCAATCATGGCGCAAATTGTGCTCGCAGACGAAATCAATCGAGCGACACCGAAGACCCAGGCTGCGCTCCTGGAAGCGATGGAAGAGAGGCAGGTCACGGTAGATGGAGTGACCCATATCTTACCGAAACCATTCATGGTCCTCGCCACCCAAAATCCCATCGAATACGAAGGCACGTTTCCACTCCCAGAAGCCCAGTTGGACCGGTTTTTCCTACGCGTCAGGCTGGGATACCCTTCCGCAAACGAAGAGATCACCGTGCTTGAACGGCAGCAGTACATTCACCCCATCCAGGAACTCGAAGATATCCTTGACAGCACAGAAGTGATGGAGGCTCAAGAAGCAGTCAAATCTGTTTTCGTATCAGACGGCGTGAAAAGATACATCGTCGAGATTACCCGCCGGACACGTGAGTACCCGGACGTTTATTTAGGCGCCAGTCCGCGGGGCAGCCTGGCGCTCCACAGGGCGGGCCAGGCGCTGGCCGCTCTACATGGACGCGATTATGTCCTCCCAGACGATGTGAAAGCGCTGGCTGAAGCAGCGCTGGGACACCGCGTGATCCTTGGACCGGCTGCCCGCCTGCGGGACCTGAATGTTCAGGAGATCATCGAGGAAATCCTCGAATCAGTCCCGGTCCCCGGAGGGGAGCTGGTCGGCGAGATGAATCCGATATCGAGAGTGAATCCATGAGCATCAATGCCCGGATCGTCCTGATCTTATTCGTAGCCAGCCTGGTGGCCGGCTCGGTCTCAGGATCGCAGTTTTACTTCCGGATGGCTTATGTGTGGGGCTTGGTGCTGATTTCCAGCTGGTTCTGGTCCTGGCATATTTTGAGAGGGGTGGGATTGAACCGCCGCGCCCGCTCGACCCGTGCTCAGGTAGGACAGATCCTGGAAGAAAGGATTGAAGTGACGAATCAAGGCAGGCTGCCGCGCCTCTGGATAGCGGTGCGCGATGCATCATCGCTGCCAGGTACGCAAGGCTCGCGGTTGTATCCGGTGATCGAGGGCAGGCGGGGGAGGACATACCTGTCCAGGAACCGACTGTTGCAGCGCGGGGTCTATTCTCTGGGACCGACCCTCCTGGAATCGGGGGATCCCTTCGGGCTGTTCCCTGTATCCAGGCTGATCCCCGCTGAGGACACGCTGCTCGTTTATCCCTTGATTGTGGACGTCCACGGTTTTCCCAGTCCATCCGGAGTGCTGCCAGGTGGGGAAGCGTTGCGTCGGCGGACCCAGCAGGTCACGCCCAACGCGGCCGGAGTGCGCGAGTATGCCCCCGGGGATCCTCTCAACCGGATCCACTGGGTCAGCACGGCGCGGCGAAACCGTTTGATCTCCAAGGAATTTGAACTCGATCCGCAGGCAGAAGTCTGGATATTCGTCGATGCCGAGAAATCCACCCAGGCTGCGCTGCCATATTCGCCGCCGAAACAATCTGCTGACGATCTCTGGAAAAGGAAGTACAGTTTTACCCTGCCGCCCTCGACAGAAGAATATTGCATCAGCATCGCCGCGTCTATCGCTCGATATTTCCTGCGTGTCGGCAGGGCGGTCGGTTTTGCATCTGCCGGGCAGTCACTGACCGTTATTCCCCCCGACCGGGGGGGCAGACAGCTGGGCAAGATCCTGGAGTCCCTGGCTTTGCTTCGGGCAGCAGGAAAATTACCCCTGCCAGGGCTGATCGAGCTCCAGGCACAACACATTCCACGCGGGAGCACAGTGATCTTGATCACCCCTTCGATCAGGGAGGAAATCGCATTGACGGCCGATTACCTGGTGAGGCGTGGTTTGCGCCCTGTCGTCGTGCTGATTGATGCGGCCTCGTTCGATGGTGCTCCAGGGACCGATGCGCTTAGAGCGATGCTGAGCTTCCTGGGAGTCCCTCTCCGCGTTGTTAGAAACGGGGATGACATCGGCACAGTGTTATCGGGCTGAGACATCACCACTATTCCTAAAATTGATTTTCCCATTATCTAAACCATATATTGATTCACTCATTTGGGATAGAATCAAATATGTATGAATGGAACAATTCTTAACAGGCTCCATAATCTCATCCTTGGTTCCCCTCTACCGACTCACGAAATCGGACACGAAAAATTAAATAAGATTCGCGCCCTGGCAGCCTTTTCACCGGATGCCCTCTCTTCCATCGCGTACGCCAACCAGGAGATTTACCTTGGACTGGTCGTCGCCGGTAGTGTGGGGCTGGTGATGGCCTGGCCCATTGGACTCGCTATCACCGGAGTGCTAGCGATCGTCGCCCTCTCTTATTACCAGACGATTCACGGGTACCCCTCGGGAGGCGGATCTTACATTGTCGCCAAAAGCAACCTCGGAAGAATCCCGGGATTGGTCGCTGCAGCGGCATTAATGATGGATTATTTATTGACTGCGGCAGTCAGCCTTACCGCGGGAGTCGAGGCAATAGCATCTGCGTTTCCGATCCTTTGGCCATACCGGGTCGAATTAGCTCTTATCTTGTTGTTATTGATAACAATCATAAACCTCCGCGGGGTTCGACAAGCCGGTACAATAATGGCTATCCCGGTATATCTATTTCTTCTAACCTACCTTCCAATGCTCTTCCTGGGGTTTATCCGCCTTACAATCGAGGGGATACGCCCATTATCTACGACAGCTCCAGCAGCTCTTGAACCATTGTCATTGATATTACTTCTTCATGCATTTTCATCTGGATGCACAGCTTTAACAGGGATTGAAGCTATTAGCAATGGTGTGCCTGCATTTCGTCCCCCTGAATCAAAGAATGCAGGAAGAACCCTCATCGTCATGGCGATATTGATGGGTATCTTATTCTTGGGAAGTATTGGTCTGACACAAGGTATGGCAGTGATTGCTGGACCACAAGAAACGATACTATCAGCGTTGGCGCGTCGCATACTCGGCGAGAGTCCATTTTACGTATTGATACAAACATCGACATTGTTGATCCTTACCGTGGCAGCAAATACAAGTTTCGCTGATTTTCCAAGAGTTGCCGCTATCGTTGCGAAAGATGGATTTTTACCTCGCCAGTTTACAGGACTGGGGGATAGACTTGTTTTCACAAATGGAATCATAGTTTTATCAATTGGGACAGCAATTTTAATAGCAGCATTTTCAGGGAATTCTCACCTGCTGGTACCTCTATTTGCCGTGGGTGCTTTCCTTGCATTTACTCTTTCGCAATCTGGGATGGTTGTTCATTGGTGGCGAGAAAAAGGTAGGGGCTGGATAATAAAATTATTTTTCAACGGACTTGGGGCATTGGTTACAGCAATCACCTTACTCGTGGTCGGGTTCAGTAAATTCCTGGATGGCGCCTGGATTACATTGATCTTAATACCGATCTTTATAACAATTTTCTTAAAAATATCGCGTCACTACCAGGAAATTTCCCGGGAATTGTCCATGCGAGGCCTCCCACCTTCTCTAAAACCAACACCAAAACCAAGGGTTGTGGTCCCAATATCAGGCGTGCACCGTGGGATGATCGATGCCATCGCATTCGCCCAATCGATCTCGGATGACGTGACCGCAGTATATGTGGAGCTGGACCCCGGCGCTGGCGAAAAAGTGAAGGCGAGATGGAAGCGCTGGTGGCCTGACATCCCGCTGGAAATCGTCCCTTCGCCGTATCGGTCTGTGATAGGACCTCTGCTGGAGTTCCTCGACGAGAACGACTTAAAGCACAACGATGGCCAGCTGGCAATCGTCGTGTTGCCGGAATTCATTCCTGCAAAGGGCTGGCACACGCTGCTCCACAACCAGACGGCCTGGCTTTTGAAAACAGCCTTACTTTACCGGCGACGCCACCTGGGTTTCCAGCGAGTGATCATTGATGTTCCTTATCACTTAAAACGCTGAGATCAGCCTTTTAACAGGGAATCAGGATCGAGTATAATCTCCCCGATGTGCAGGGGGATCTCGAAAAGAGCTTGTCGAGGTATTTGCTATGCCGATACCTACTCCTTTCCACCCGCGTACATCGCAGCTCTGTGAAAGTCATGAGTGGAGAGACTGGGCTGGCTACCTGGCTGCGGCGTCTTACAATCCTTCCCACGAACACGAATATTACGCCATTCGAAATGCCGCCGCGCTGATCGACGTTTCCCCGTTATTTAAATATGAGATCAGCGGCCCGCAGGCTGAAGAACTTATCAACCGGATCATCCCTCGTAACATCTCGAAGTGTTCAATTGGTCAGGTCATGTTCACCCCCTGGTGCGATGACGATGGGAAGGTGATCGACGATGGGACCGTTACCAAGCTGGGGGATGACCGTTTCCGGATCACAGCTGCTGAGCCAAATCTCGCCTGGTTCCAGGATTGCGCGATCGGCTTTCGGGTTTCTATCTCCGATCGATCTGAAGACCTGGCTGCCCTGTCAGTGCAAGGCCCAAACTCGAGGAGGATTTTAAAATCCATCCCTGGTCTGGAAGGACTTGACACGCTTGGATATTATCGATGGATGCAGGCGGCGATCGATCGGATCCCAATCACGATCAGCCGGACGGGATACACTGGAGATTTAGGCTACGAGCTCTGGATCGCTCCCGAGCATGCGACCCGGGTGTGGGATATCTTGATGGATGCCGGATATGGCTTTGGCTTGACCCCCGCCGGGATGGTCGCTTTGGATATCGCCCGCATCGAAGCCGGGTTGCTGCTGATCCAGGTAGACTACATATCCAGCAGGAAGGCAATGATAGAAGCGCAAAAATCGACTCCGTACGAGATCGGCCTGGGCTGGACCGTCGATCTCTCCAAGGATTCCTTCATCGGGAAAAAAGCATTGGAACAGCGGATTGCCGATGGCGTCCAGTGGAAACTCATTGGGTTGGAAGTTGACTGGTCTTCTCTCGAGAAGGAATATGGCAGAGTTGATCTTGTACCACAGGTTGCCGGAAGGGCTTCCAGGTCAGCGGTTCCTGTGTATAAATGGGGACGTCAGGTAGGGCACGCATCCAGCCACACGTTCTCGCCGATCCTCAAGAGATATATCGCTATCGCAACCCTGGAGAGCGAAACAGCAAAGCCTGGAAATGAACTCAGCATTGAAATCACGGTCGAATACGAACGGCGAATGGCTAAAGCCAGAGTCGTCCGGCTGCCTTTCTTTAATCCACCCCGGAAAAAGGAATAAAGGTACTGCATGGCTGATAAATACGACGCAATCGTGATCGGAGGAGGGCACAACGGTCTGGTGAACGCCGCGTATCTCGCGCGAGCTGGTTTGAAAGTGCTTGTCCTGGAAAAACGCTACCTGGTTGGAGGTGCGAGCGTCACGGAGGAGGTTTTTCCGGGGTTCAAATATTCGGTCTTTTCTTATGTCGTCAGTTTGCTCCGCCCGGAGATCATCCGGGAGTTAAACCTTCCAGCCCACGGATTGACGATCCTGCCCCTCGAAAGCACCCTGACGCCGCTCCCAAACGGAGACCGGCTGTACCGGGATGGCGATCATTATCGAACTTACCGAGATATTGCACGATTTTCTCGACGGGACGCAGACCGGTACGAAGATTACAGCCGGACCATGTTCCAGATGGCAAAAGCGGTCAAGTACATCTTGAGTGTGATTCCCCCGGATCCGTTTAATTTAAATCCTTCCGATCTGAGCAGGCTTGTGAAGCTCGCCTCACACTACCTCGCTTTGCCGGATGAGACCCTCTATACGCTCGTGCGATTGATGACGATGAGCTCTGCGGATTTCCTGGAAAGGTGGTTCGAATCTGAACCATTGATTGGCACAATGTCGGCGAGCGGAATCATCGGAACTTTTCTCGGACCCAGAACACCTGGTACCGCGTACGTCCTTCTCCACCATTATATGGGCGAGATCGACGGTGTGTTCCGGGCTTGGGGGATTTCGAAGGGAGGGACCGGCGCCATCGCCGAGGCGATCGCCTCCGCCGCGCGATCCTTTGGCGCAGAGATCCGCACGAGTACGCCGGTCGAACAGGTAGTGATCAAAGACGGAAAAGTCTCGGGAGTCTGCCTGGAAAGCGGTGACGAGATCGAGGCGAAGATTGTCGTTTCCAGCCTGGACCCAAGAAGAACTTTCCTTGATCTAGTTGATCCCGAGCGCCTGCCAGGAGAATTCGTCCGCGCTGTCCGCCGATTCAACATCCGCGGCTCATCGGGCAAGGTCAATCTGGCGCTTTCCGGAGCGCCAAAACTCACTTGCTGGCCGGAAGAAGGTATGCACCTGCGTGGGGCGATTTCAATCAGCCCGAGCGTTGATTATATCGAACGGGCATATGATGACGCCAAGTATGGGGACTTTTCAAAACGACCTTACATCGACATTGTCATCCCGTCGATGATCGACCCGCAGATGGCCCCGCCCGGCAAACACGTCATGTCGTGCTTCGTTCAGTATGCCCCTTATTGTCTGAAAGAGGGATCCTGGGAGGACCGTCGTGCTGCGTTCGGCGAGGCAGTCATCGATACCTTAAGTGAATATATCCCAAACCTGAAAGAGATTCTCCTGCATGTTCAGGTCTTAACGCCCCTGGATATCGAAGAGATGATTGGCCTGACAGAAGGGAACATTTTCCAGGGTGAGCTGAGCCTGTGGCAGCTGTTCTTTTTGAGACCCGTGCCTGGTTATGCAAGCTACCGGACTCCGATCAAGAATTATTATCAATGTGGGTCGGGCACTCACCCCGGCGGAGGAATTACCGGAGCGCCAGGTCGGCTGGCAGCTTTCGAGATATTAAAGGATATTCGCTGGGTAACTGGATAGATGCCGGACCAAACATTCGATGTGATCATCATTGGGGCAGGACACAATGGCCTGGTCGCTGCGGGCTACCTCGCCAGGGCTGGATTCCACGTACTGGTCCTCGAAAGCCGGAACGAAGTGGGAGGAGCGGCATCGACGGAAGCCATTCTGCCCGGATATTGGGTGGATTCGGGCTCTTTCGATGCCAGCCTGTTTTCAGCGAAAATCATTTCAGAATTTGGCCTCAGGAAGCATGACCTCCGGTTTATCGAAAGCCCAGTCATGGCGTTCGCGCCTCAGGTCGATGGCGCTGCCTTGACGTTATGGCGGGAACAATCACGTAACGAGCACGAGATAGCACGCTTCTCGAAGCTCGACGCGGCCAGATATATCGAGTTTCAGCACAAGATAGCAAAGATTGGAGCGATTCTCCGATCGATTATCCAATTGCCCCCGCCGGTCCTCCGAAAAACCCCATTGAATCAAACCATGCCGTGGATTCGAAATGCACTGGAAGTGAAACGGCTCGGGAGGGACGAGATGCCGGAGCTCCTGCGTCTTCTGCCGATGCCGGTGGCTGATTTGCTCGATGAGTGGTTTGAAACGGCTCTGCTGAAAGGTGTGTTCGGGAGCCTGGGAATTACGGGTCTGATGTCCGGACCATCTTCTCCAGGGACGGTTTTCATGTTCCTATACAACACGCTCAGCAGTCATCCCGGGCAGATTTACGCGAGCACTTTTGTGCGCGGCGGGATGATCAATTTGTCAAGAGCGCTCAGCAAGGAGGCTCAAAGCCGGGGGGCAACCATCAGGACTGGCGGAAAAGTCGTAGAAATCCTTGTCGAGAGTGACGGGGCACGCGGAGTCATCCTCGAGGATGGCACAGTGATTCGTAGTAAGGCGATACTTTCGAATGCGAGCCCCCGCCATACCTTCATGGACCTGGTGGGGAGCAAGTGGCTGCCAGTCGAATTCGTCCGGGAGCTGATGAACATCCGGTACCGTGGGTGTGTCGCCCGGCTGGCATTCGGTTTGAACGACCTGCCGAGATTCCGTTCGGCTATCTTCAGGGAAAGCGATCTGAAAGAGGGAGCGTTGTTAAGCGGGCACATCGTAATCTCTCCCAGCATCGATTATATCGAACGTGCGTATGATGATGCAAAATATGGTAATCCCTCTCGCCAGCCTGTATTGGACATCGTTATTCCCACCGTCCTGGATCCTGCCCGCGCTCCAAAAGGCAAGCACCTGATGCTCCTCAATGCCCAATATGCACCTTACAAACTGCAACAAGGCACCTGGGAAGAAAAAAAGGAGGAGTTTGTCGGTCGAGTCATAGATATCCTCGAGGATTACGCGCCAGGATTGAAAGGACGGATTGAAGCCCAGGCGATCCTTACTCCATACGACTACGAGGAGCAGTTCGGCTTGCCAGAGGGATGCATCCACCATGGACAGATGTCGCTCGATCAGCTTTTCTTCATGAGGCCGATGCCGCAATATAGCCGGTACCGATCCCCGATCAGGGGGTTGTTCCTCTGCGGGGCAGGCGCGCATCCTGGGGGCGGCGTCACCGGTCTACCTGGATACCATGCAGCGAAAATCGCAGCCAGGGACCTGGCTTCAGGATATTTGTGAGGCAAGCTTGCATTCAAGGAATAGATGTCCGGATCAGCGGTTCTGGAGACGTGAGGTATATCGGCCAACCACGCATCACTAAGAGCATCAGCGGAGCTGGGAGAGTGCGTCAGCTGGGAAGCAGCACATAAACTATAAATGTCCTCCAGGTTTAGAAAGAGACGGGCTTTCCGGTCTCGAGGAACGACTTCAATGAGCCCATCGCTTGTGACCAATCGGCTTTCATCTTCTCATAACCAGTTTGATCCTCGATTCTCTGGTGCTCGAGAACCACACGGACCCGGTCCGGGGAGATTTCGCTGAACGCAAATTCAACGATGGTCCCCGGGCAATGGTCCGGGTTCTCCCAGGTGAATTTCAACCGCCTATAAGGCTCGATCGCCAGGAATTTGCCGCGGTCTCCATCCGCATTGGAGTAACTACCACCTACTCGCAGGTCGCTTTCTGCGTTCTTAGTGAACCATATGGACAATAAGGCGGGATCTACGAGCGCATCCCAGGCTTTTTCATTCGTGGTCTTGATACTCCTCGTTACAGAGACAGCGAACTTCCCATCAGACCGCTGACCCAATCTACGCTTACCCCGCATTTGTTCGTACCGAACAGTGATAGTCTGCGACCACCAGGGGGAAACTTTCCATTCTTCAGCCAAGAATTTTGCGGTCAGTTTATGCCCTTTCTCTTGCGCCCCCCATTTGTCTAAGATAGTAAACCATTCCTCCCACGACCTACCGGTTCTCTCGGCGACGGTTTTATCGGTAATTGATGTCTCGAAACTCGAAGGGTTTCCCATCACAAGCTCCTTGTTCTTATAGCTGTCCTGAATCTCCCCAATGGGTTAACATCTCCTGGTATTCGGGATCTTGATAACGCTCAAGCATGAAATCACAGGCATAAGCCGGGAGTCCAACGCCGGCGAGATGTCTGGCGAGTAGTTCTCCCGCGGCCATTGAAGCCATCAAGCCATACCCCGACAAGGCTCCGATCACCCAGGTGCCTTTTTTAGGAAGGGGCCCAATCAAAGGCCTGTTTTCGCGCGTCTTCGTATAGTAACCCCCATCTAGCACCGGTTTGGGGAGTCTGTGGAAATAATCCTTCAATCCCGGGATCATCTTCGAGAGACCGCGCAAAGCAATTTCAGGATAAAGGGGATCGAGCGGGGGAGGGAAGGTTGGTTCGACAGAATTTGTATGGTACTCCCAGAGGAGGAGGATCACCGGGCTATCCGGTGGACCCTCCGGCCGGGTGTGCACTCCGGCAGGGAACTCTTCCAACAACCACTGGCTGTCCGGATCTTCTACGAGCAACTGCCTTTCTTCAGCATTCCAATCCAATTTCTGTGGATCGGACCAGATCAACAGCGGAGCATCTCGCGGAACGATGCCTAAATTGTCTCTAATACCAACTTTTTGGTGCAGCTCACAATACACTGGGATGTCTATCCCCAGCATCTCTCCGACTTGTTTTAGATAAGGTCCGGCAGCGTTGACGAAGTGTTTCGCAGATATTGAATCCCCATTCGAGAGGTGAGCAACAAGCGAGCTGTTCGACTTTTGGCTGACCGCGTTGATCCTGGATCGAATGAACCGGACCCCTCGAGAGCGGGCGCAGTCCATCAAATACCTGCCGAGTTGCTGTGCGCTGAACCAGCCAGCCCTGCGCACGTGCAGCCCTGCCATCACAGACTCCGAAAGGTAAGGAAAAAACGTAAGCAGCTGTCTCGAATCGAGAAACAGGTCCGCTCCGGATACTTCCTGATTGAAGCCCTCCGCTTCGGATGGGATATACAGCGGGTCCTCTGGTCTTCCTCGATGTACGCGGAGCGGGCCAGCCCCTAGGGCGGAGATCGCCGGAGCATCCTTTTCAATTTCTTCAGCTTTTTCTGCGCTCCCGGTGAGATAAAGGTAACCGCGCCGGTTGAGATGGAAGACATTGCCTGTCTTCATCGCCAATTCTTCCAGCAAATCGATGCTCCTGTTCATTAACGCAACCATTGCGGTCCCAGGACCGGGCCACCAGTTCCGGTAGCACTCGGTCGATTTATCGCTCGTCAAAGTCATTGGGGGTAATTCGTCAACGAGAATTACATCGTTGATGCCGTGATCCATGGTTAAATGGTATGCCACGCTGATCCCAGCGATCCCGGCACCGCAGATGACGACTTCCGAGTTCACAGCCATCGTTCGACCATGCTGGCAGATTGATTTCTATTCCCGAGTTGGAGACGAGATATACGGGTCAGTATACAGAAAAAAAGCGCCGGGCGCAAGGGACGCCCGGCAGTCGGGAAAATGTGGTTCGAACCATCAAGGTTTTGAAGCTGTCCAGGTTCCCTCCTGGTCCCGGTATTCGTTACATCCGAAAATATAATAATGCTCATATTTGTACGTACCAACGGCTGTCGTCGAAGAAGTGAATTCACCTGTAAATGATAACGATCCTCCACCGTTGTCGAACTGGTTATTCTGGATTTCGAAGGGGCCGGAAAAAGTCGTCTCCGTGAAATATTTAAGTTCGCGTATAAACCCTGCTGAACTCCGATATTTCTGCTAAAATTCCAGACGGAAATTATGGGTTTTTCTCACCGTGATTCACCATCTCATGAGTGACTTATCCCTTAATCTAATACACTAATGAAAATCTTGCTTGCCGAGGAAGGACATTAAAAAATGGATTTAGAGCATACTGAAGAGAAACGATTGATCCGCCACAGCTGGTGGAGGACCATTCGCATTGCATTCGTGCCCGGACCGATGACGCCGTTGTTAAGTGAAGTCACCGAGAGTTTGATGGATTATTTCCAAAGTCATGGGCACATTGTGGACCAGAGACCCATGAGCGGGACAGACGTCATCCTGACTACAGCGAAATTTGGTGAACCGATTCGCTGGAGAGATGCGATGATGTTCACCGCACGCAGGCGCTTCAACATGGATCGCACACCGACCGTGTTTACGATCGTCCACGCGACTCCAAAAGAGTTCCGGTCTGTCTACGAGCACTTTGAAGAGGTCCTGAAAAAAGCCCCCCCTGTTCCCGAGGATTACAGCTTCCCTGGATTAGCGCCGGAAGCCTATCAGACATTGTTCGAACAGGGCCGGCGAGGCGGGCCGATGCTGTCGCTGCTCAGAGTTGTGCAGACACAGGCCATGAGCATCCGCATCGTTTTGGTGATCGGTGAAGATCGTCCTTTCGAGGCTTACACTTTTGACCTGGTTGGAGCACACCCCCGCATCGATGCGGCTGATGCTGATAATTTTTATCTGGATATCATTGGGCGAATTGTCACTGCGACCAGCACGCACGAGATCACAGCGCACCAGGTTGTCGAACCGGCTATCCCTAAAGAGACCTGGAAGAAGCTTTCCACCCCAGCAGCCATGCGGCGCGCAGGCCTCGAGCTTGGAAAGCGATCGTTTTTTACTGAGATGGTTCAGGTAACTAATCTGGCTTCAGTCCCGTCAGTTCCCGATGCGATTTCGAGCCAGTACAGTGAAGGGTGCTTTGCCACATGGGATCCAGTCCTTAACGCGCTGGTGACAACGGTTACAGGGAGCGCCAGACCAGTCGATAAAGACAATCTGAGTGATGATGAGCTTGCCGTGATTATTGGCGTCCGTCCCGATGGAAAAGGAGCACTGGTCAGACATGTGGAAGGGTTGCGCAACGACCCCCCCTCGTCTGAGGCAGTTGAACTTATGGAGATGGATAGAGACCTTCCGAAAATCGTGCTCCCGAGTGGGGAATCAGTCCCGGTCACGCGATCCAAGCTCCATGGTCACAGGAGCGTTAAGGTTTACGACCCGAATTTCATCGAGCATGTGTATCTTAGAAAACCCTATTATCACTATCCAGTTTCGTGTTCCACAGAAGCGCAAGCCCATGCAATTGTCGAAGCATTTTCCAGCTCTGAAGCCCTGGCGGATCCCTCCGACCCGCGGCAGATCGTTTTCACTATCCTGCCGGGACACGGAATCGTCATTGTCGAGAAGTGGGTTGCTGGAAAACAGCCCTTTGAAGTGATGTGGGAGTATATGGATCAAGGCTTGCTGCAGATCGACAACTTCATCCCTCAAGGTCCACTGACTTTCGCGCCAAATTCAAACGGAAAGATGTATCTCCATATTTTCTAGAAGAAGGAACACTCAGAAACCAGCTGCAAATTTTCATGTCAGGACATCGCCGCGGCGAGGTCGCACAAACGAATCTAAAAAGCATTGAGAGGGGGATTTTGTTCCAGATTTCGTTGCTGGCCGCTGCAGCGCTGATGTTCGAGAGCACTCTCACCCGGTTTCTGGCAGTCGCACAATATTACCACTTCGCATTCCTTGTGGTGAGTCTGGCTCTGCTTGGATTTGGAGCGAGTGGTTCTATATTACATTTCAAGCTGATCTTCAGGAGGTCAGCCAGCGGATTCGATGCAAATTCAGCTGGTCGACGGTTATTGGTCATGGCGAGCACAGGATTTGCAGGAAGCGTTGTATTCGCCTACCTGATCGTCAATCTGCTCCCTTTCGACAGCTACCGCATCGCCTGGGATTCCAGCCAGGTCTTTTTATTTGCTCTCTACTACCTGTCATTGACCATCCCCTTCCTGTTTGTCGGGTTGGGCGTTGGTGGATCCCTGATGCTTTTCAGGGAACAGAATCAGCAGGTCTATGCTTCGAACCTGGCGGGATCGGCAACAGGAGTGTTGACAGCGCCGATTGCCATGTGGGCTGCAGGAGTACCTGGCGCTGTCGTGGGGGTTGTGCTCATCGGTCTTGCTGCAGGCATTATTGGGAGCAGGAAACTTATCCATCCAGGGCGAAATCTGATGATACTCTTGGCCCTGGTAGGGCTTGGAGTATTCATGTACCTGACTGGCATGAATTTCGCTGGCCGGGCGCCATTGGGGATGGCGCTCTCCCCTTATAAGGGATTGACTAATATTCTTAGAATCCCGGGAGCGAGGACAATATTTGCCAAGTGGAATGCTCTATCCAGAATTGATGTTGTATCGGGAGGCAATATTCGCTTGATGCCTGGACTCAGTTACGCTTTTCCCAAGAATCCGCCCGAGCAATTAGGTCTTGCTATCGATGCAGATTCTGTGCAGCCAATCACACTCACCCATCCGGATCATTTTGAAGCGTCCGGATACCTCCCTGAAACGATTGCGTTCTGGCTCAGGCCGGAGGCAAAATCCCTCGTGCTCGAACCCGGCGGAGGGTTGGGGGTCATTCAGGCTCTCGCAGCTCATGCCAGGTCTGTTACAGCGGTCGTCAATAACCCTCTGGTGGTCGAGGCGCTCGATTCAACTGCGGGTGAATTTAACATCTACCGAGACAAGAGAGTCACGCTGGTTGGATCAAGTGCACGGGAATTTCTGAATGGAACCTATGAAAGTTTTGACGTGATTTTTATCCCACTGACCGATAACTACAAACCTGTAGCAAGCGGTGCATACAGCCTGACCGAAACGTACCTGTATACGGTCGAAGCGCTTGAAGGGATCCTGGGAAAGTTATCTGACCACGGGATATTCGTGGCGACCAGATGGCTGCAGATCCCACCCAGCGAAGAGATAAAATATCTCGCGATAACCGTCGATGCCCTCTCTAATCGGGGGATCGATCGATTGTCGGACAAGTTCATCGCATTCCGCAGCATCCAGACGATGACCATCCTTCTGCAGCCGGACGGATGGAATCTCGAGGAAATTAAGGCAGTACGGAGCTATTGTGAAACACGCAGATACGACCTGATTTGGGCACCTGATATTACCAAGGACGATGTGAACCGATTCAACCTGCTGCCCGAACCTTATTACTACGAGGCGGCAAATCGTTTAATTAACACTCGAGATAGGGAAGAATTCTATAATTCATACGAGTATAGAATAGAACCACCCATCGATGACCAACCCTTCTTCTTTCACTTCTTTAAGTGGGCGCAGACTCCGCAAGTCCTGGCCGCGATCGGTCATGTCTGGCTGCCATTTGGTGGAAGTGGATACCTCGTGTTGGTTGCCCTGCTGATCCTGATCGTGAGTTTGAGTATGCTGCTCATCGGGATTCCTTATCTGGTTAGCATCCGCTCCTCGATTCAAAGAGATAAAAATCGTAAAAGTAATCAAGACGATCGAAAACCCTGGCATTCATTGGCTGTATTGCTGTATTTCTCAAGCATCGGGGTAGCATTCATGCTGATCGAGATCCCCCTCATTCAACGAAGCATATTAATGCTGGGACATTCAATCTACGCATTCTCGGTAGTTGTGTTTGTTCTCCTTTGCGCTTCGAGTCTGGGAAGCCTGTTCTCGGGTACTCCAAGATACGAACCGCGATGGGCCATGGCGGCTCTCACGGCGGTTGCGCTGATTACAGTTCTGATCTCTGATGAATTTATTCAATATGCGCTGGGGTGGAGCTTTTATGCGAAGGTTGTGGGCATGACCGTATGTCTCATCCCAATCGGTTTTCTAATGGGGGTTCCATTTCCAATTGGGATGAAACAGCTGGTTGGAGAAGACGACCAGCTCATCGCCTGGGCGTGGGCGATCAATGGATGCGCCTCCGTCATCGCATCAGTACTGGTTGCGATCCTGGTTCTCAGCACGGGAATTTCCCCGGTCCTGTTCCTTGGAGCAGGGTTTTACCTGCTGGCAACCATTATCTTGCTGTTGGCGAATCGAGGGCTATCAGCTGTCAGTGCTCTCCTGTGAGCGGAACGAACCTTACACCCCCCAGGTTCGTCGCGGTCAGCTTACCATCTAGCTTTTCAAATAGCCATAAAGTTTGTATAAAACCAACCGGTCCGATAGGGATTACCAGCCGTCCACCTTCAGCAAGCTGGTTTGCCAGAGGCTGTGGTAAGTGGTCTGGCGCAGCGGTCACAATGATCCTGTCGAATGGGGCGAACTCTTCCCAGCCGAAATATCCATCACCGGTAAGGAAATGGATGTTCGCATAGCCTAGCCGAATGAGCATATCTTGAGCCTGGCTGGCGAGTTCTGGGATGATTTCGATTGTATATACATCTACGTCCATCTCTGCGAGGACAGCTGCCTGATACCCGGAGCCTGTCCCGATTTCAAGGACCTTCTGGCCGGGTTTGATTTTCAGTGTTTCTGTCATCAAGGCGACGATGTAAGGTTGTGAGATGGTCTGGCCGTACCCAATGGGCAGTGGGCTGTCGGCGTAAGCGTCATCGATTAGGTCATCGGGGACGAACGCGTGCCGTGGAACGGTTCGCATAGCCGTTAATACAGCGGGATCGGAAATCCCCCGGGCTTCGATCTGGCTCTCGACCATACGCAGCCGAATTTCCTGGTAAGGGTCCGGTTCCGGAGAGACCAGATCCATAATATCTTTTGTAGTTGAAACAGACCCTCGCCCCCGGCAAGATGCCAGCAGGAAAATCGTCAATAAGGATAGCTGCGTGAATAACTTTCTCATGGATATCGACAACCGCGAATATTATAAGTCAGGGAGCGATGAATAACTGCAATTCACAATTATCCCAGATCTGTATTCCCAATAGGGAGAGAGGATCGAAAGGGACGGGTGGTTTGACGATCCTCTCCTGTGCCTGTACAATTGATGAAACTTTTCTCTCGATTTAATCAACGATGCATGAAATCGTCTTTTTTTACCCTGAGGGTCATCAGGCCCATAATGAACCAGGTCATCCAGAACGGCCCGAGAGAGTCGAAGCGATCAAGGATGCGCTCGACGGAGTAGGCTGGTGGCAGCCCTACCCACAACTGCTGCCATTGCCCGTTAAAGAGAACGTTCTGAATTCAATACACTCTCCGGCCTATCTGAGTACTCTAAGTCGGATATGCCGGCGTGGGGAACATTACGATATCGATACCTATACGACTCCACAGACCTGGGAACTGGCTCACCTAGCTGCGGGAGGAGCGTGTGCGGTTGCTGGCGAGGTCTGGAAAGGCTCAGCCAGGAGTGGATTCGCTCTAACTCGCCCACCTGGACATCATGCAACCCGCTCAAGCGCGATGGGATTCTGTGTGCTCAATAATATCGCCATTGCTGCACAGTTCTTAATTCAAGAGCATGGTGCTCGACGCCTGGCTATCATCGACCTGGACCTGCACCACGGAAATGGTACACAAAATATCTTTTATGATCGTCCGGAGGTATTTTACATTTCCACCCATCAATCCCCTCTGTACCCTGGGACCGGCCGATTGGAAGAGACAGGTGAGGTAGCTGGACTTGGGACGACAGCAAACTTCCCGCTGCCGCCGTTCTCTGGCGATCGAGCTTTCCAAGCTGTCTTGGAAGAATTAATCCTTCCTCTTCTGCACCGTTTCGAGCCGGAAATGATCCTGGTCAGCTACGGATTCGACCCGCATTGGAGCGACCCCCTGGGGAATTTACGACTTTCTGCAGAGGGATACGGAAAATTGATACAATCGCTAGTGACATTCAGCGAATCGTATTGTCTTGGGAGGATTGCCTTATTTCTCGAAGGCGGCTATAACCTGGATGCAGCGAGAGCCTGTTCGATAGCAGTGACGGCGGCGCTTCTAAGGGTCCCCTCGCTGCAGATGTCTGGTCCAGCCTGGGGTCCAGCGCCTGGTGGAGAGGGGAATGAGTGGATGAACCTGATCAAAAAGGCAAAGGGCTTATGGCAGATCTAGATTTCGGACTCGAGAGAGCTTCCTCTCACGTAATAACTCAAGTAGAACCTCAGGTAAGTGTTTATACCAATGTGAGGATAGGATCTTGACACAAACATCCATAAAGATCAGTACTGCTGAATACTCACACAGAAGTGAAAAACTGCTGGAATACCTCCAGGCGTCAGGTCTGACGGGAGCTGTGATTTTCGACAACTATTACATTCTCTATCTAACCGGATTTGCATTCATCCCCACTGAACGACCGATCGCGTATCTCATGAATTCGAGAGGCGAGCGCGTCCTGTTCGTCCCGCGGTTGGAGGTTGAACACGCCAGTGCGAACGCAATCGTTGACAGAGTCGAGCATTACCTGGAGTATCCTTTCAGACCTCATCCGATGGAAAAGCTCAAGGATCTCCTTCTGGAGATGGGCATCCAAGGCAAGTACGGGGCTGACAATGATGGATACCCCTGGGTGTTTGGCTATCGGGGACCAACGATCCGTGAATTGATTGGCGGTGCGCTGATCCGATTATCTGGGTTCCTGGAGAATTGCATGATGATAAAATCTCCAGCGGAAATCCTGTTAATCCGGGAAAGCGTTAAATGGGGGCATCTGGCACATACGCTTCTGCAGAGGTACACACTGGTAGGAGCTTCGGAAACCGAAGTTAGCCAGCAGGCGAGTATTGAAGCTACCCTCACCCTGTTGGATACTATAGGGCCGATCTACAGAGCGATGAGCCCCTTCTCGTCAGGGGCAGAAGCTGGATACCGTGGGCAAATCGGTCGTAACGCCGCGAACCCGCATTCACTTTCCAGCAATATCCGCTTCCAGCCCGGCGACGTTCTGGTGACCGGAGCCAGCGCACTGGTCTGGGGCTACAACTCGGAGCTGGAACGGACCATGATCGTCGGTAAAGCAAGCACGGACCAGGAGAAGTTCTTTACACATATGATGAATTTGCAGGAAACCACATTTACGGCGCTGCGGCCCGGTGTGAAATGTTCTGAAGTTGATTTTAAAGTCAGGGCATATTACGAGGAGAATCAGCTAATGCCGTACTGGAAACACCATGTTGGTCATGCGATTGGATTACGTTACCACGAAGGTCCTTTCCTTGATCTGGGAGATGAGACAGAAATCCAGCCGGGGATGGTATTCACAGTCGAACCGGGGCTTTATGTCCCTGAACTGGGAGGATTCCGCCATTCCGATACCGTCTTGATCACAGAGGAGGGCGTCGAGATTCTCACTTATTATCCACGCGACCTGGAAAGCCTGACGATCCCGGCATAATCTCAATCGATAGGCCTTGTTCGTGCGCCCTGGAACCAGATTATCTAACCTATCTGAATTGTTTCGTTGAATTTTTCCTGAAGGCATCAGCGTGTCGAAGAAAGTTCAGCCAAACCTGTTGACAAAACGCTTCGAAGAAGCTCTCGTATTTGCGGCAAGACTGCACGCTGGCCAGCTGCGAAAACAGAGTCGGGTGCCTTATATCGCGCACCTGCTTGGTGTGGCAGCGCTCGTTCTGGAAGACGGCGGGAGTGAGAATGAAGCCATCGCGGCTCTTCTTCATGACGCCGTCGAAGACCAGGGCGGATTGAAAACACTGGAGGAAATCCGCCGCCGGTTCGGCAACGCAGTCGCAGAGATCGTCAAAGGTTGTTCGGATTCCTACACGACACCCAAACCTCCTTGGAAGGAGAGGAAATCTGGTTTCCTTGACTCGATCCGAAACGCGAGCGCAGCCACCCGCAGGGTAGCGCTGGCGGATAAGGTGTACAATGCTCGCGCCACATTGAAAGATGTCCAACAAGAAGGCGATTCTGCCTGGGAAAAATTTAACGGTGGAAAAGAAGGAACCCTCTGGTATTATCGAAAGCTGGTCGATGCGTTCGAAGATTCCGGATCGACAAGGATGTTAGATGAGTTTAAGCTCACCGTAGCTGAGCTGGAAAGAATAGCCGGCAAGATTTCCGGCAACGAAGGAAAAGTCTCGCCATAATTATTACAGTTGGGTCTGTATCATTGTAGATATTAAAACGTTCTTACATACTATGAAAATGAGAAATAAAAGTACCATCCTGGCGTTTGTTGCGGATTTGAACTCGAACGTAAGGATCGAGTCCGCTGCGGAAAAGATCGGGTTTCGTGTTCACGGGGTCGAGAATGCAGATACATTCGGTCCGCCGGATGTTGAAAGAATTGGGAGACAGTTTGCTGAACCGCTGGAGGGTAGGAAATATTACCTGATAGAGACGATAACACAGATCCGACCAAGATTGATAATTTTCGACCTTTCGAACCAGGCGATACCCTGGGAGGAGTGGATCCAGGTCATTACCTCGGTCCCGGCGACAAGGCGTTTTCCTGTCTTATGCTTCGGTTCTCACGTTGATCTAGAGACATTGAAAAGAGCCAGGAAGGCCGGCGCCACTCGAGTTGTCCCGCGATCGAAATTCTTCGGCGACCTGCCTGAGCTGATCCAGGAGCTGGCTCTGGTGGACAATATCGAGGGGATAGACAGTGGATGTAAAGAAGAATTATCCACAGAAGCCAGGAAAGGGCTCGAAGAATTCAACCGGGGAGAATATTTCCAGGCGCATGAATCTCTGGAATCTGCTTGGAATGCGGACACCACTCCCACCCGGGAGCTCTACCGGGCGGTCTTACAGGTCGCTGTCGCTTACTACCAGATTGTGCGACGCAACTATAATGGGGCGTTGAAAATGTTTTTACGAGTGCGGCAGTGGATCGAACCTCTACCTGATTCATGCCGGGGAATCAATGTGGCCCAGCTGAGAGCTGATGTTCAAAACGCTTATAATGAACTGCTCAGCAAGGGACCAGCGCGGATATCTGAGTTCGACCGTTCTCTACTGCGGCCGATCCAATTCGAGGGGTGAAGACTCGAATACTATTTCACATAATCCATTAAGGACAAAAAACTGACAGATAGGATTCTCGTAATATGACTGACAAGATTACTTTGACCGGCATTAAACCCTCAGGCACTCCGCACATAGGGAATTACCTTGGGATGATTAAGCCTGCTCTGGAGCTCGCGGAACGCTATCAGGCGCTGTATTTCATCGCAGATTACCATGCATTGACAACAGTAAAAGACGCGGCTACTCTGCGCAGGCTCACTTACGACGATGCCGCGACCTGGCTGGCACTCGGTCTCGATCCGAAGCGCGTCATTTTCTACCGCCAGTCGGATATCCCGGAAGTGATGGAATTGACGTGGGTGCTGGCGTGTTTCACCGCAAAGGGATTGCTCAATCGCGCGCACGCTTACAAGGATGCCGTTGACGAGAATATCGCTGCCGGCCTCAGTCCGGATGAGGGGATTAATGCAGGCCTGTTTTGTTATCCAGTTCTGATGGCAGCAGACATCTTGTTGTTTGGCACCCACTTCGTCCCGGTAGGGCAGGATCAAAAACAACACATCGAGATCACACGTGACATCGCCCAGGCGTTCAACAAGAATTATGGCGATGTTTTTACGCTCCCAGAAGCAGTAATCCAAGAAGAGGTAATGATCATCCCGGGGCTGGATGGCAGGAAAATGAGCAAAAGCTACAATAATGTGATTCCGATGTTTGCACCACCAAATCAGCTCCGTAAAGCAGTGATGAGAATCGTGACGGACTCACGAAAGCCCGAAGAGCCGAAAGACCCCGATCGGGATAACGTGTTTGCGATTTACCGGCATTTCGCCAGCCCTGAGGACGCTGCGCGCGTCCGGGAAAAATACCTGAAAGGCGGTCTGGCTTATAGCGAAATTAAGACGCAGCTTTACGAACTGTTAGAACAGAAATTCAGAGAGGCGCGTAAGAGATACGAGGAATTGATGACAGACTGGGGTTACCTGGATGAAGTCCTGGCATACGGAGCTGAAAAAGCGAGGAAGATCGCTGTTCCCATGATGGACAGGGTTCGCAAGGCTGTCGGGATCGATTGAATTATTTTAGGCGGATGATATCCCCGGATAGGTCCGAGTGCAACTCGTAAATCTGTCCGGCAGATTCGATCTGGATGTTCCAACCTGGAACGATCGTCCTCGCACAGGATTCGTCAGCTCGACCCAAACCGAGGCACGAATCCTGCCACTCCACTTGTTCCATCGAAACCAGACGCATCTCAGAGATCGGTATCCCAGAGGATTCACTTAAGAAACGCATCGCGGCTATCAACGCCTTAGGTTTGTTGATATCCACACCAGGCTTGACAGGAAATCCGACCGATCCAGATATGAGGCGCAGGATTCGTCCGGATTCGTCCGTGTGATATACGTACTCTTCGCCCGCAGCTCGCAGGACGATTCGATAACCGGGAGTTATCACCTGCAAACAGATTTCGTCTGGCTGCGCATCACCGAGACACGAATCCGGCCATTCGACTCCCTCGAGTTCAACAACATCAATATCAGCCTCAGCGATGGCGAGGAGATTTGCGAGGTGCGCGATCCCGGCTGCGACTGCGGGGATTTCCAGAACAGGAGTCTCTGTAACCGCTGGGGGTGGTGTTACTTCCTTAGTTGGGACGGGATTCTCTTCGGAACGCACTGGCGCGGTGGTACCGTTAAATTCGGACTCCGGTGAACAGGCAACAATTAATAATATCCCTAGAATCAGGGGGATTATAAACTTCAATCTAAAATCCATGGCAGCTCCCTCCAGGTCACAATAAACTCAAAATATTCGTCGATTCAATTTTCAACACCTTCTCTTTATACAACGTCGATACGTTGCCTTTGGTTCCCCTTCGAACAATTCATGAGTTCATACTGATATCAATTACAATTAATCCGACATCGAATCCATCAGAGGAGAGAAATTTCAATGGCGCGTAAAAAAGTGGGATACGTGGAGCTTCTGTGGACATGCCCTAATTGCAACGGGGTTAATCCAGGATCAGTGCGGTTATGCGGCAACTGCGACGCACCACAACCTGAGAATATCAAATTTTACCAGGCCTCGCGCCAGGAGCTGCTTAAAGATAAGACGAAGATCGCGGAAGCGGGAGCCGGGGCAGATATCCACTGCCCCTATTGCGGTACCCGGAACCCTGCTGGAACGAAAATCTGTCGCCAGTGTGGAGGGGACCTCCAGGAAGGCATCAAACGAGAAAGCGGCCGCGTTGTCGGAGCGTTCCGAACGGGCCCTGCCATAAATATTAAGTGCGCAAACTGCGGTGCGGAAAATCCGGACACATCCACTACTTGCGCACAATGTGGTTCGAGCCTGATACCCATGCAAGAGCCCCAGTCATCTGCGCTTTTACCGAAATCCAGTAAGTTAGATAAGAGGTTCGTTTGGGTGATCGGCATCGCAGGAGCCCTCCTTTGCGCAGGAGTGATGTTGCTGTTGTATCTCTCCGGACGCACCCAGGAGTTGACTGGAACTGTCCAATCCGTGGAATGGAGGAGGGCGATTTCAATAGAAGCATTGGCTCCTGTGGAGTATTCGGCATGGCAGGACGAAATACCAGAGAACGCTGCCCTCGAAAGTTGCCAGGAAGCGCTCCGGTTCACGCTGGATGAACCAACATCTGGTTCGATCGAAGTATGCGGGACACCTTATTCCGTAGATACCGGTGGAGGATTTGCAGAGGTTGTCCAGGATTGTGAATATCAAGTCTACGATTTGTTCTGCACTTATTCCATCGATGAGTGGCAAGAGGTCGATATCGCAGTGCTGACCGGGACGGATAACAACCCCAGATGGCCTGAACCTTTGCTGGAGGCAGGAGAGCGCATTGGCGAAGATGTTCAAGAGACTTATAAGATCGTGCTCTCCTCAGGAGAGAAGAGTTATGTGTTCACAACAGACGATGCGGACATCTTCGAGCAGGCACAAATCGGTTCTTCGTGGCGCATCACCGTGAACACATTTGGGGATGTTGTCAGAATCGAACAGTGAACTATGGGATAGCTGACCAGATGCAGCCAATCCTCAAAGTTGATCTCACAAGGGGTGATATTGATGAAATCCGCGTGCCGGTTGAATGGGAAGCAGATTACCTCGGCGGCGCTACTCTGGCAGCCAGGATCTTGTATGACGAGCTGGTCCCCGAGCTACATCCACTGTCACCTGATGCACCCTTATTATTCTTGACGGGGCCGTTGACCGGGACGGCCGGTCCTGCTGTTGGGCGATTCGTGATCTGTGGGAAATCTCCTGCAACCGGGTTATGGGGTGAATCGAACTGTGGAGGTTACTGGGGGTCCGAGATCAGGATGGCAGGTTACGATGGATTGTTGATCAAAGGACGTGCAGACGAACCTGTATATATACGGATCAACGATGGCGACGTAAGGATCGAATCTGCTGACTCCCTTTGGGGTTTGGACACATCTTCAACACAAGACATGCTTCAGGGGCAGCTCGGCAGTGATAGATTCCGGATCGCCTGTATCGGTCAAGCTGGTGAAACGCTCATCCCATTTTCTTTGATACTGTGCGATCATGGTAGAGTTGCCGGCAGGACAGGGATGGGCGCGATCATGGGATCAAAGAACCTGAAAGCCGTGGCTGTCCGTGGGACGGGAAAAGTACCAATTCATGAGGTAGAGAGATACACACTGCTCAGGTCTGATTCGAACCGGAGCCTGAGAGAGGACCCGGTTTCGAAAGTCCTGAGAGAACTCGGTACAGCAAGCGTCGCTGATTACATGGACTATCTTCAGGAGCTTCCGAAAAAATACTTCAGGCAAGGAAAGTTCCACGAAGATCTCCTCATCTCTGGTGCCAACATCAAGAATTCCATACTGGTTGGCGTCAGTACCTGCCATGCCTGCGTGATCGCCTGTGGACGAGTCGTGGACCTGGGGGACGGGGAAAAAAGGAAAGGACCTGAGTACGAGACCCTCGCGGGATTTGGACCTAACCTTCTGGTGAATGATCCGGCAGCTATCACCCGTTTTGGCGAACTCTGTGATCAGTATGGGATGGACAGCATCAGCCTGAGCAACACGATCGGACTGGCTTTCCATCTTTACGAGAAGGGAATCGTGCGTTCTGAGGATGCCGACGGTTTGGCGCTCGAATGGAGCCGGGTCGAAACGATTGAAAAACTCATCCATTTAACATGCCAACGACAGGGAATAGGAGCGCTTCTGGCGCTTGGAGCCAGAGACCTGGGCAGGTATTATTCTGCTGAAGAAGAAGCTGTTCAGGTGAACGGCCTGGAAGTTCCTTATCATGACCCGCGCGGCGCAACTGGAATGGGTCTGGTGTACGCCACGTCACCCAGAGGTGCCTGCCATAACCAATCTGATTATTTCATGACCGAGATCGGACAGTGTTACCCGACCCTTGGCCTGGAATATTTTTCTCCCAGAGGGGGAGCTGAGAAAGCCGCAAACGTGGCGCGTCATCAGGACTGGCGGACAGTATATAACTCATTGGTGATGTGCCTGTTCGCCAATGTCCAGCCTGAAGTGTTGGTGGAACTGGTCAATTCTGCCTGCGGGTTAGAATTAACGCTTGATGAAATATTCCTGATTGGAGAAAGGGGCTGGAATTTGAAGCGAGTGATCAACAATCGGTTAGGTTTAACTTCAGAGAATGACCGGCTGCCGAATTTGCTCCTCCAGCCTTACGAAGATGATCCGGATGGTTTTATTCCAGAGATCGAGGCCATGTTGGCTGCTTACTACGAACATCGCGGTTGGGACCCGGATACGGGTATTCCTTGTTCGGAGAAGCTGGCTGAATTGAACCTGGATTGGGTTCTCGAAGATTTGAAAATCGTGAACTGTCTTGATTAACGAGTGCAGCTGATTAGATTGTGGAGGCAGACAAGTGAAGCTCGTTACTATCTCTGAAATGCAACGCGTCGAGAAAGAGGCCAATTCCACCGGGTTGACCTACGATCGAATGATGGAGAACGCCGGTCGCGGGCTGGCAGATGTCATTAATAAAAGGTTTTCATCGGACCTGGATGGCGGTGTGATCGGTCTGGTAGGATCTGGGAATAACGGGGGCGATACGCTGGTAGCGCTTTCCCGGCTCAGTGAAAGGGGATGGAAGGCAACTGCCTACATCGTTGGAAAACGAACACAGGACGATCCTTTGGTGCAGCAGTTGAAATTATTCCAGGGAACACTCTTGTGGGTGGACGAAGATCCTGGATTTGCTAGATTGAAGGCTGCTCTGGAAGAGCACAAGATATTGCTCGATGGGATCCTGGGGACAGGGTTCAAATTGCCATTGCGGGGGAGTGTTGCTGAAGTCCTTGGTTTCGTTAAATCTCACCTGGAAACATCGAGGGGACGAATGATCGTTGTCGCAGTGGATTGCCCCTCTGGCATTGACTGCGACACCGGCGAGACCGCTGCGGAGACGATTCCTGCAGATCTCACTGTGACGATGGCTGCCGCCAAAACAGGTTTTTTTGTTTTCCCGGCCAACGATTACCTAGGAGATTTGACCCTGGTAGGGATTGGGTTAGATGAAGAGGACGAGAGGTTGGTGACATGGCATTCGATCAAACGCATGGTCGTCACCTCCGATTGGGTCCGTCGGCTCCTGCCAGTCCGACCACGCGACGCGCATAAAGGGACTTTTGGGACGGCTTTAATCGTAGCGGGTTCCGTTAATTATACCGGCGCAGCTCTCCTGGCAGGCAAAGCTGCCTACCGGGTTGGGGCAGGTCTGGTCACGCTGGCTGTCCCCTCCCCGCTGCACACGATATTAGCAGGGGAGCTCCCGGAGGCCACGTGGCTTCTTCTGCCGGACGAGATGGGTGTCATCAGCGAAGATGCAGGTGAGATCTTGATCGATAATCTCGGCAGATCGACCGCAATCCTCCTGGGACCAGGATTTGGATTAGAAAACGAAACCGAAAGATTCATTTCCCGTCTGTTGTCGCTGAACAAATATGAAAAGGGAATAGGGTTTATCCCCAGCCCAACCCGGGAAGCCAGAAGGATCCAGGCGATGCTGCCGCCAGCTGTCATCGATGCAGATGGCTTAAAGCTGCTCTCACGTGTAAAGGACTGGCCATCGAAGCTTCCGAGTTTATCGATATTGACTCCTCACCCGGGAGAGATGGCGATTCTCACAGGACTGGAGGTTAAGGAGATCCAACAGAATCGGTTACCGGTAGCGGAAAAATATGCAGTTGAATGGAACCATGTGGTGGTGCTTAAAGGCGCCAACACCGTGATCGCTGCACCGGATGGGAGAACAGCCATTGTACCGGTCGCGACGCCCGCGCTTGCCCGGGCGGGCTCTGGAGATGTGCTTGCCGGGCTGATCGTTGGTCTCCGAGCTCAAGGTGTGGGACCATTCGAGGCAGCTGCATGCGCCTGTTGGCTGCACGCAGCCAGCGGTCTGGAAGCTGCTCGGTCCTTTGGGACACCCGTTTCTGTGATCGCAGGCGATTTGCTGGAATCGGTGATTCGCGTACTGAGGGATTTAGAACAAGGGACGGATGAATACGAAAAGACCGGAAGTACCCGGTCTAAACGAAAGTACGAAGTTTAATATTCCAGAGAAGAAATCCCTGGGATCGATTCGAGTAAGAGCGTATCTATTTACGCGGCTTCTTCTCCTGGAGTCTTTTTGACCGCTTTCTTTCCTGCCTCCACGGCACTCTGGACTCGCTGGACCTGTTCTTCGTAGATCTTCTTGCCACGCATCTGAAGTTCTTCTGCGCGTTTTTGCGCTTCCTCAGCTGTTTCGACCGCGCGGTCGCGCAGTTCGATACTCTTATCCTTGATCAATGCCCGCGTCTCCTCCCCAGATTGAGGGGCCATAAGAAGCGCAACGCCTGCTCCAATTAAGCCTCCGATTACAAATCCTGCCAGGAATGAACCCAAATCACTGTTGTTCTCAGCCATCTTCCAATCTCCTTTTCGACTTCGGTTAATTATTTTACTATTTTTTGCGGATTCCGATTAATTCGAACAATCGGTAAAGACCATACAGATACTCGTTGATTTTGATCACTGGCTCCACAAGGTTGTCGCTTAAGAAAGCTGCTGTTCCACGCATCGTGTTAGCGGTTTCATTTGTTGATTCGAGGATCGGTCTGATTTCGTTTTGAATCAGATTGATCAGTGTAGCCAGCTGAATGATCAGGATGACCATTGCCAGCCCAAGGATCATGAATTCAAAAGCCATGAAGATGATCATGATATCGCGTATGCGTTCGGTCGGCGTCCCTTCATTCGAAAGATAAAGAAATGCTCCGACAGTCAGGCCAATCAGGATGACTACGAGAGCAACCAGGCTGATTACCACCAGTCTTTGGCGCCGAGTTTGATCTGCAGATAGATTTTGCGATTCTTCCTTCAGTCCTCTGTAATTTGCCGAGGCAGATTGCATCGTTGAATCAACGTCATCCATGGCATGGAAGATTATACCACAGGGAGTTCCAGGGGCTTTTCCAGGTGACAATATATTTGGAGGAGCCCCTATCGGATTTCAATAAAATTTCTATTTGGGAAAGAAACGTGTGAACCAGTACGTGACCAGGTCCTCGGCAGGTTTCCCGTGGACCGACATTGAATAGTCCTGTAACTCGGCTGGCAGGTAAAATCCCCGCGAGACGAACCCATCAATCCATGGACGGTCGTTTATGGCTCTGAGAACTGCCTCGTAACCCAGAGTCTGTTCGGCCAGGTCTACCGACACGGCAGTTATTTCGGAGTTGGGTCGCGACAACTGTTGGTATTCGATGCATTCGGGGGAGTTATATTCAATGGTGGAATTTACGCAACCAGCAAGTGCACCGTCTGCAGAGGGATATCCCACAGCAATGACGACCGGTTTCGAGAGGGTGATCTCCAGCGGAAAGATCTCCCTTTCCATGTAATTCGCAGCCCGTTTTATCAGGGAGGCGAGATCAGGTTCAGGTGATTCGGTCAGAGGGATCGACCAGAGCAGATAGAGTCTGTCGACTGCATCGATGAACGGCGGGAGATTGAGACCCGCAGGATCCGCTTCGACAGCCCAGAATATCTCTCCGGGAAAACGTTCACGGACTTCTGCGATCAATCTACGCCATCGCTCGCCGGCGTCAGCCAGGACCCCCGAAGGAGATCCGTCGGCGAGCTCCCCGCCAGGCAAAGCGGGTTGGAGCCATTCCCCTCCCAGGATCATCCCCTGAGCACCAGCGCTCGCGGCGAGATCTGCGTGGTACAGCAGGAAGCTTCGATACCTCTCGAACCAAACCAACCACCATGCAAAGTCACGCGGAGCCTCCATCCACCAATCCGCTGCGTCCATGCGGAAGTCTGGCGTCGGGTAGAGTGCCACTTTCAAACTCGATCGACGTGCAAGATCGATGAAGACTTTGCTGTCTTCCCACAACGGATCTTGCCCGTCGACTGGTTCGACCACGGGCGGTGAAATTCGGGTGTACGTCCAGGTCGGTGAGAAGACTATCCAACCCGCCCCCAAGGTGCTCAGCTTACCGAGCACTCCAGGCAACTGTTTTAGGTAGGAGGGATGATAATAAGGATCGATTTCGAATCCTGCAAAAAAAGATTCAGCCCTGGGAGTAACCTGAGGTGTATCCGGATCGGGTAAGGGAGGATCGCCTGACCACCACATCCATTTCTCGGCCAGATCCCTGACAATCTGCATCTCGACGGAAACCTCGATCAATCGTCCTGGAGAGTTGATTCCAGGGGTCAGGGCATCGTCTGCGCTTGTACACTGATCATTCCGGCAATACCTGTAGGCGATTTTTTGGTCGATAGTGACTGGGCTGTACAGCAGATAGACCCACCTATTATTTCCAAGCGGCCACATCGGTAAAGGTTCCGTCCAACCAAACGGATTGAACTGAATCGATACGTGATCATTCTGCGGGGTATTTGCCGGGGCAATCAGATCGAAGAGGATTGAACCATCGTCTGTCGATCCTCTCCAGCTTTCAACCTGGTCTACTACAGCCGCATCCTGCTGAGGGACGATTAAATTCCGCAGGCGGAACTTGCCTTCCCTGTCATGTTCGGCATTCCAAAAACCGTCTCCGAGAGTGTACTTATATTCGATATAAGCCCCCTCCGGGAGTTGAAGCTCGAGGGAGTAACGACCATCTGGCAGCGGACTCAGTACTGGCATCCGTGAGGCGAGCACGCTCATCCCCCCCGACAGGTCGCTGAATGTGTTTCCGAGCTGGAGTAAATTCCCGGCGAGGCGAACGGGGATGCCCTCTAAGGTGTTCTCTGGTAGAGTAACCATAAAACGGACTTTAATCAGATTCGCCGGGTCAACGTTGACAGCCGCCGGCGTCGTCGAAGATGCGGCGACTCGGGCTCCTTGCTGGAAGGTCCTGTATCTCCCGTCACGGGCGTAAAGGACCAGATTGTGAGTGCCTGGTGGGAGACCCTCAATCAAGAATGAACCATCGGAGTCTGTGGAGGATTGAGACCCACCTGCGGCGACAAGTAAAGCGGGAACTGGTTGTCCGGTTCTGGAATCGGTCACTCGCCCTGCAATGCGTCCAGTTGCACCTTTGAAATCCATGTCGCTCCAGGTGCTGACAACATCCTGCACGTCCCCGGGACTGGTGACGTGATAGATCCGATAACGGACTGGCGTAGAATTCGAAGTGTGCTCGTCGAAGAACAGCGCTCCCTGCCTGGAGTACCGATATTTGACGATCGCGCCGACGGGGAGTGGGAGACTGATTGAATAAATATTGTCTCCTTCACTTTGCATCTCGTGACGTTGAACGTTCAATGCGAGACCGGTTACTTCATCCAGGACTGCCAGATAGACTTTATCTCCTCGAGGTGTATTTCCTGGTACCTCAACTCGAAATGTCACGACAGTCATCAACGGCAGTTTTATAGATTCCTG
>Ga0073934_10001113_pt1 | contig 67960 bp, 60 predicted proteins | sample LarsenN4metaG_FD_76834 | JGI IMG/M metagenome (GOLD analysis project Ga0073934, IMG submission 76834) | Hot spring sediment bacterial and archeal communities from British Columbia, Canada, to study Microbial Dark Matter (Phase II) - Larsen... ... | reverse complement strand
CGCCGCCGATCCCCACGCCTGGCTCGCCGACACCCTCGCTCGTATCCCAGACTACAAGATCACCAAGGTCGACGACCTGTTGCCTTGGCACTGGAACGGATAGCGGTCAGGCCGGACGCTTACCCCGTCAGGCGGGTGCTGGGGTCAGGCGGGCACGGCCGCTGCGCGGCGGGCGCAGGGCGCATGCGCCATTGCCGGGGCGGCGGCGTCCGGCCGGGCGACACCCCCGCCGCCGGAGCGTCCGCGCGGCGAACGATCCGTCCATCTTCCTGAACCGGTTCTTAACCGGCTTCGTCCCTTCAGCGATTCCAATGACTTGGCGGGGTGTCCCACGCTGGGACACCCCCATCCGGCCCTAGCCCTTCAGGTGCAGCGCCACCTCGCCCGACCAGGGTTCGGTCACGCCGCGGCCGCCGCCGAGGTCCTCCAGCAGCGGCCGGACCCGGTCGAGATTGCCGATCATCGCCGGCCGGGCCGCCGCCAGCGCATCCATGCTGTCCCACTCGCCGACGATGATGAAATCCCGCTCGCCCGCCTTGACGGCCCAGACGTTGCGCATGCCGGCCATCTTCTGGTTCCCGAACTCGCGGTGGATGCGCAGGAACTCCTCCTCCTTGCCCGGCTTGACCCGCATGTGCACGACGTTCATCGAGGTCATGGCAGCCTCCTCCCTCACCCGGCGCGGAACGCGCCGGGCGCAAGGATAGCACGACGGGGGCCGAGTCGGGGGCCGCTCCGCCCTACTGGTCGAGGAAACTCCGCAGCTTGCGGCTGCGGCTCGGGTGCTTCAGCTTGCGCAGCGCCTTCGCCTCGATCTGGCGGATGCGTTCCCGCGTCACGCTGAACTGCTGGCCGACCTCCTCCAGCGTGTGGTCGGTGTTCATGCCGATGCCGAAGCGCATCCTGAGAACCCGCTCCTCGCGCGGGGTCAGGGAGGCCAGAACCCGCGTCGTCGTCTCCTTCAGGTTCTCCTGGATGGCGGAATCGAGCGGCAGGATCGCGTTCTTGTCCTCGATGAAGTCGCCGAGCTGGCTGTCCTCCTCGTCGCCGATCGGCGTCTCCAGGCTGATCGGCTCCTTGGCGATCTTCATCACCTTGCGGACCTTCTCGAGCGGCATCTGCAGCTTCTCGGCCAGCTCCTCGGGCGTGGGTTCGCGCCCGATCTCGTGCAGCATCTGCCGCCCCGTCCGCACCAGCTTGTTGATCGTCTCGATCATGTGCACCGGGATGCGGATCGTGCGGGCCTGATCTGCGATCGACCGCGTGATCGCCTGCCGGATCCACCACGTCGCGTAGGTCGAGAACTTGTAGCCGCGGCGGTACTCGAACTTGTCCACCGCCTTCATCAGGCCGATGTTGCCCTCCTGGATCAGGTCGAGGAACTGCAGCCCGCGGTTGGTGTATTTCTTTGCGATCGAGATCACGAGCCGCAGGTTCGCCTCGACCATCTCCTTCTTGGCCTGCCGCGCCTCCTTCTCGCCCTTCTGGACCTGGGCGACGATGCGGCGGAACTCGCTGATGTCGACGCCGACATACTGGCCGATCTTGGCCATCTCGGCGCGCAGCTCCTCGACCTTGTCGCGCGACCGCTCGATCAGCGCCATCCAGCCGCGGCCCGACTTCTGCGACATCCGGTCGAGCCACTGGGGATCGAGCTCGTAGCCCCGGTATTCCTGGATGAACTCCTGCCGGTTGATCCGCGCCTGATCGGCCAGCTTCACCATCCCGCTGTCGATCTGCATGATCTTGCGGTTGATCCCGTAGAGCTGATCGATCAGCGCCTCGATCCGGTTGTTGTGCAGGTGCAGCTCGTTCACCAGAAGCACGATCTCGGACCTGAGCTTCTGGTAGGCCTCCTCGTTGGCGGCCGAGAAGCTGCCATCCTCGTTGAGCGTGGCCGACATCCGCATGTCCTGCATGTCGGCCAGCTTGGCGTAGTCGCGGGCGATCTTCTCCAGCGTCTCCAGAACCTGAGGCTTTAGCTGGGCCTCCATCGCCGCCAGCGACATCGCCGAGGCCTCGTCGTCCTCGCCCTCGTCCTCGTCGCGCTGGATCGGGTTGCCGTCCGCGTCGAGTTCGGGCTCCGCCGCGCCGGATGCGCGCGCGGGCCCGGATGCGAGATCGACGCCCCCGACGCCTTCGACCATCCCCTCGTCATCGCCGTCTAGCGAGCGGCCGAACGTGGCCTCGAGGTCGATGACATCCCGCAGCAGGATGTCCTCGTTCAGAAGTTCGTCGCGCCAGATCGTGATCGCCTGGAAGGTCAGCGGGCTTTCGCAGAGCCCCGCGATCATCGTGTTGCGGCCGGCCTCGATGCGCTTGGCGATGGCGATCTCGCCCTCGCGGCTCAGCAGTTCGACCGAGCCCATCTCGCGCAGGTACATCCGCACCGGGTCGTCGGTGCGGTCGAGCGTCTCGCCCGCCGGCGCCGCAACTGCAAGCTCGCGCGAGGTCGAGGCTTCGACGACCGCGCCCTGCACGTCGTCGCCCTCCTCGGCCTCCTCATTCTCGATGATGTTGATACCCATCTCGGAGAGCATCGACATCACGTCCTCGATCTGCTCCGACGAGACCTGATCGGGCGGGAGCACCGCGTTCAGCTGGTCGTAGGTGATGTAGCCCCGCTCGCGCGCGTCGGCGATCATCTTCTTGATCGCCGCCTGGCTCATGTCCAGCGAATGGTCCTGCTCTTCGGTGTCGGGCTTCTGGTCCTCGGTATCCTTGGCGGCCATGCGGGCGATCTCCGGCGTCGGGGGACAGGTGATTCGCGGCGGCGGGCGAATCGGTCCTGAGGTTCATGGGTTCATAGCGCGAATCACGGACGTGGAAAGGGGCAAGGCTGCGGCGATTCGGTTTCGCGTGATTCGCCTGCGGGTCAGCACTTCTTCTTCATCCAGACTTCCTGGTCGATCATCCGCTGCAGGTCCGCGGACAGCGCGGCACGGTCCTCGCCGAGGTCGGTGTCCTCGTCCAGCCTTGCCCGTTCCGCCCGATGCCGCGCCTCGGCCGCGTGGGTCAGCCGCCAGGTGACGCCCTCATCGGCCAGACCCTCGATGTCGGCCATGGCCTCGGCCGTCTCGATGCGTGCGGCCCGCCGCGCCCGCAGGCGCGCGATCTCGTCGGTCAGGCAGCGCAGGGCGAAGCCGGGATCGGCGCCGGGCCGCGCCGGCGGCGCGATCCGGACATGGGCGAGCTGGCGCAGCTTTTCAAGGACCGGCCCTGCCTCGGTAGCGAGCGCGGTGCGGATCGCCTCGGGATCGCCGGCATGGCGCAGCAGGAGAAGCCGCACCGTGTCATGGCCTGCGGCGTTCATCTCGAGGCGGTCGAGATCGCGTTCCACCTCAGGGACCAGCGCAGGATGCGCGGCGAGGATGGCAAGGATCATCGCCTCCTGCAGGTATTCGGTCGTGTCCTCGCCCGCCTTCGCAAGGAGCGATTCGCGCGTGGCGGGAAGCGGCACCGCGGGCGGCTCGGGGATGCGGCCCCGGCCCCGCCCGTAGGCCGGGCGGAAGGGACGGGCCTGCGGCGCGGACTGCCCGAACAGATCCGCGCGGAGCGTCCGCAGCGCCTCGGCATAGTGGCCGCGGACGGAGGGATCGGCGATGCGGCCGATCGCCGCGCGCAGCCGCTTGTCGAGCGCGGCGCGGCGTTCGGGGCTGTCGAAGACCTGGGCCTCGGTCTCGCGGCGCCAGAGCAGGTTGACCATCGGCTCGGCGCGGTCGATCAGCGCCTTCATCGCCGGCGCGCCGCGGGCCCGGATCAGGTCGTCCGGGTCCATGCCCTCGGGCAGGATGGCGAAGCGCAGCGACTGGCCGGCCCCGATCAGCGGCAGCGCGAGGTCCACGAGCCGCATCGCCGCCGCAAGCCCGGCGCGGTCGCCGTCCAGCGCCACGATCGGCTCCGGGTGGATCCGCCACAGGAGGCGGAGCTGATCCTCGGTGATCGCGGTGCCGAGCGGCGCGACCGCGGCGGTGAAGCCGGCCTCGACCAGGGCGATGACATCGACATAGCCCTCGGCGACGATCAGCGGCTGGCCCTTGCCGGCCGCCTCGCGTGCGGGGGCATGGTTGTAGAGGCTGCGGCCCTTGTCGAAGAGCGGTGTCTCGGGCGAATTGAGGTATTTCGCCCGCGCGTTCGGGTCCATCGCCCGCCCGCCGAGGCCGATGCAGCGCCCGCGCGCATCGCGGATCGGAAAGATGATCCGCCCGCGGAACCTGTCATAGGGCGCTCCGCCGTCCTCCGGCACCACGGTGAGGCCGGCCTCGGCCAGATCGTCCGCCGCGATCCCCTTGCCGGTGAGCGCCCGGATCAGCCCCTGGCGGTCGTCCGGCGCGAAGCCGATCTCGAAGCGGTCGAGCGCTCGCTCGCCCAGCCCGCGCCTTGTCAGGTAGTCCCGCGCCGCCGCCCCGGCCGCGGCGCGCAGCATCAGGCGGTAGTGCTGAACCGCCGCCTCCATCGCCCGGCCGAGGACCGTCAGGCGGTCGGCGCGCTCCGCGGCCCCGGGATCGCGCGCGGGCATCGCCATTCCGGCCTCGCCCGCCAGCCTTTCGACCGCCTCCATGAAACCGAGGTTCTCGGCCTCGCAGAGAAAGGTCAGGGCATCGCCCTTCGCGTGGCAGCCGAAGCAGTAGTAGAACCCCTTGCGGTCATCGACATGAAAGGAGGCGGTCTTTTCCTGATGGAAGGGACAGGGCGCCCACCAGTCGCCCTTCGCCTGGTTCGACCGCTTCAGATCCCATACGACCTTCCGGCCGACCACCTGCGAAAGGGTGATCCGCGAGCGAAGCTCTTCAACGAATCCGGGGGGCAGACTCATCCGCTGAATATCGGATCGCCGGGCGGGGAAGTCGAGGGGTCGCCGGGCCTGCCCGGTGCGGCTTCGCCGGTCAGGACGGGGCGCGCGCCGCCACCGCCCGCATCGCCACGCCGATCTCGTGCACGGCGGTTTCCGCCATCGACCGGAATACCATGATCCGGAACAGGTCGGGCGCGGTCCGCCACAGCACCGACATCATGTGGGTGAGGCCGGTCCGCACGACCTGACCTGGCGCGAAGGCCGCTGGCCGCAGGTCCACCGGAACCAGCCTCGACAGCACATCCGGCGCGGCGGGCCCGTGAAGTTCCAAGGTCGCCCAGCCGTCGGTCTGGTCGGTCAGCGCCGCAAGGCCGTCGAGGCCCGCAGGTTCCGCCCCGATCAGGAACGCCTGACCGACGCCTGTCCGCAGGATCGCGGCATCGCCGCTTTCCAGCGCGGCATTCGGTCCCGGCCAGCCGAGCCCCATCCGCGCCAGCGCGGCCGCCGCCCTGTCCGCCTGCCCGGCAAGGGGCGAGACCGAGGTGATCCGCACCGGATCCCATGCCCGCAGGCCGGTCCCGCCCGCCGCAACGGGCACAAGGCCGTCGAGCGGCGATTTCGCGATCAGGCTAACCACGGGCGCGCCCTCCCTCCGGATCGAAGAAGACGGGATCGGCCACCTCGACGAGGAAATCCGAATGCCGCAGGTGATCGACGAACCGGATCACCTCGCCCTTGCGCGACCGGCCGCGCCGCAGGAAGCCGAGACCGAGCGAGGTGCCGAGCGTCGGCGAGACGCAGGCCGATGTCACATAGCCCTGGTCGTTCTCGCGCACCGGATCGGCGCCCTTGTCGAACAGGTGCCCGCCGGCGGTGAGCTCGCGCCCCGGCTGGACCGGCCGCAGCCCGACAAGCTGCTCGCGGTCGGGCGAGACGAGCCCTTCGCGCTGCGCCGCGCCCTTGCCGATGAAGTCCTTCCTGCTGCTCATCAGTGCGCCGAGGCCCGCATCGTCCGCGGTCACCCTCCCGTGGATCTCGGCATGGGTGATGAAGCCTTTCTCGATCCGCAGGACGTTCATCGCCTCCATGCCGTAGGCGCCGCCGCCGAGCGCCTCCGCCCGCGCCACCAGATCGCGCCACAAAGCCTCGCCATAGCGCGACGGCACCGCGACCTCATAACCGATCTCGCCCGAGAAGGAGATGCGGAAGAGCCGCGCGGCGACGCCCATCAGCGTCACGTCCATGACCCCCATGAAGGGCAGCGCGGCATTGTCCACCGGCATCGTCAGCATCGAGTTCAGGAGGTTGCGTGCCAACGGCCCCGCGACGGCGAACTGAGCCCAGCTTTCGGTGACCGAGATCAGGTGCACGTCCCAGTCCGGGCAGTGCGCCTGCCGCACGAATTCGAGATGGCGCATGACGAGGCCGGCGGCGGCAGTCGTGGTGGACATCACGTAATGCGTCTCGCCAAGCCGCGCCGAGGTGCCATCGTCGAGCACCATCCCGTCCTCGCGCAGCATGACGCCGTAGCGGACGCGCCAGACCGGGAGGGTCGAGAAGGTGTTGGTGTAGACGAGGTCGAGGAAGCGCGGCGCGTCCGCGCCCTGGATGTCGATCTTGCCGAGCGTCGAGACATCGGCCACGCCGACGCGGCTGCGGACGGCACGCACCTCGCGGTCGCAGGCTTCCCGCCAGGTCTTCTCACCGGGGCGCGGGAAGTAGGAGGCGCGATACCACATCCCCGCCTCGATCATCGGCGCGCCGCGCTCCACCGCCGCCCGGTAGGAGGTCGTGAAGCGCTGCGGCATGAAGCCCTTGCCCTGCGCGCCCGCACCCATCGCGGCGATCGAGACCGGGGTGTAGGGCGGGCGGAAGGTCGTCGTGCCGGTCTCCGGGATGCCGCGCCCGGTCGCGTCCGCCAGCACCGCGAGCGCGGCGACGTTCGAGGTCTTGCCCTGGTCGGGCGCCATCCCCTGCGTCGTATAGCGCTTCATGTGCTCGACGCTGCGGTAGTTCTCCTGCGCGGCGAGGCGCACGTCCTTGGTCGTGACGTCGTTGGCGAGGTCGAGCCAGGCGCGCCCCTTGCCCCGGACCTCCCACAAGGGGGCGATGGCATAGGCGCCGTCCTCGGCCTTCGGCAGCTTCGTCCTCGCGGCCCGGAAGCCGGCGAGTTCCAGCGCCTGACCAGCGGCCCGCACGCCCTCTTCCAGCGCCCCGGCGGTGGTGAAGACGCCGTTTGCCGCCCCGGCGGCGAACAGGCCCGGCACCATCCCGGGCCTGGGCACGAAGGCGGCGATGTCCTCGCGCCAGTCGGGCCGCCCGTTCATGTGGCAGGCCAGATGCAGGGCGGGGTTCCAGCCGCCCGAGACGCCAAGCACCTCGGCCTCGATCTTCCTCTCGCCCGACGGGGTGGAAACCGTCAGCGACCGCAGCCCGAGCCGCCCCTCGGTGGCGCTGACGGTGCCGCCCGCGATCACCTCGAAGCCCGCGCCGGCCGGGGCGTCGGGGCGGCTGTCGATGACGGCGGCGACGGCGACGCCGGCCTCCCTCAGGTCGCGCGCGGTGCGGTGGATGCCGTCGTTGTTGCCGAAGAGCGCGACCCTGCGCCCGGCCACGACGCCCCAGCGATTCAGATAGGCCCGGATCGCGCCCGCCTGCATGATCCCCGGACGGTCGTTCGCCGGAAAGGCGATCAGGCGTTCATGCGCGCCGGTTGCCATCACGGCCGCCTTCGCCACGATCCGCCAGAAACATTCGCGCGGCAGCTCGGCCGGCGGGTCCGGCAGGTGCAGCGCCACCCGCTCGAGCGCGCCGTAGGTGCCGTGGTCATAGGCCCCCGTCACCGTCGTGCGGGTCATCAGGCGCACGTTCGGCATGGCCTTCAGCGTCTCGGCCGTTTCGGCGGCCCAGACGTGGCCGGGCCTGCCATCCACCTCCTCGACCTCGGCCAGAAGCCGCCCGCCCGGCCGCATGTCCTCGTCGGCGAGGATCACGTCTGCCCCGGCCTGCGCGGCCGTCAGCGCCGCCATCAGCCCCGCCGGCCCGGCGCCGATCACCAGGATATCGCAATAGGCGAAGGCCTTTTCGTAGTGGTCCTCGTTGTGCCTGCCCGACAGCGCGCCAAGCCCGGCCGCACGGCGGATCGCCGGCTCATAGAGGCTTTCCCAGAACCGGCGCGGCCACATGAAAGTCTTGTAGTAGAAGCCCGCGCCGAAGAACGGCGACAGGAGGTCGTTGACCGCCATCAGGTCGAAACCGACCGACGGCCAGCAGTTCTGGCTGCGCGCATCGAGCCCGGCATGGATCTCCTGCACCGTCGCGCGCACGTTCGGCACCTGGCCCGCAGCCTGCCCGGTGGTGACGAGCGCGGAGGGTTCCTCGTGACCCGCCGTCAGCGGCCCGCGCGGCCGGTGATACTTGAACGACCGCGCCATCACGCGCACGTCCGCGGCCAGCAACGCCGAGGCCAGCGTGTCGCCCTCGAACCCGACATATTCGGTGCCGTCGAAGCGGAAGCCCACGGTGCGGCGGCGGTCCAGAAGGCCGCGTCCCTCGACCCTCATGCCGTCCCTCCCTTCGGCCTGCGCGGCGCACGCGGCCGGCGCGGGGGAGGCGCGGGCGGCGGCGGCGCGCCGGGATCCGGCGCGGCCGTCCCCTGCCCGTGACCGGAGACGAGCGCCGTGCCGAGCACCTCGTGCGTCACCGTGTTGCGGGTGACGACGATCCAGGCCGAACAGCCCATCTCGTGATACCAGAGGTCGCGGGTGACGCCCGCCGGGTTGTCGCGCAGGTGGAGATAGTCGTCCCAGGCCTCGGGGCCGGCCTCCGCACCCGGCCTGCGGGCATAGGTCTCGTGGCCGTAGTAGTAGAACTCGCGCCGGTCGCGCTCACCGCAATGCGGGCAGGTCAGGCGCATCAGGGCTCCTCCGGACGGGACGCGACGGATCCGGGATCGCGCGGACCGGCGCGGCTGACGATGCGGCCGCCCGACGGATCTGCGGTGGCCGCGGGAACGGGCAGCGTGGAGACCGTTGCAAGCAGCGCCGGACGGATGGACTGGGTCAGGGCGGGCCTCATCTCAGTGCAGGTTGTGCTGGCTGCCGGTGCCTTCCTCGTCGATGAGGTGGCCGGTGCGGAACCGGTCGAGCCGGTAGCGGCGGGCAACCGGGTGCGGCTCGCCGGTCGCCATCAGGTGGGCCATGCACCAGCCGCTGGCCGGAACCGCCTTGAAGCCCCCGTAGTTCCAGCCGCAATCGATGAAGAGCCCCTCGACAGGGGTCCTGTCGATGATCGGTGATCCGTCGGGCGACATGTCCATGATCCCGCCCCAGGAGCGCAGGACCTTCGCCTTGCCGATCATCGGCATCAGCGTCATCCCGGCCTCCATCACGTGCTCCACCATCGGCAGGTTCCCCCGCGCGGCATAGCTGGCGTAGAAGTCAAGGTCGCCGCCGAAGACGAGGCCGCCCTTGTCGGACTGGCTGATGTAGAAATGCCCCATGCCGAAGCTGACGACGTGGTGGATCACCGGCTTCAGCCCCTCGGTGACGAAGGCCTGCAGGACATGGCTTTCGATCGGCAGGCGAATCCCCGCCATGGCCGCGACCTGGCTCGACCGCCCGGCGACCACGATCCCCACCTTCTTCGCCCGGATCGCGCCGCGCGTCGTCTGCACGCCGGTGACGCGGCCGTTCCTTATGTCGATCCCCGTGACCTCGCAGTTCTGGATCAGGTCCACCCCGCGCTGGTCGGCGCCGCGCGCATAGCCCCAGGCGACCGCGTCATGGCGTGCCGTGCCGCCGCGCCGGTGCAAGAGCCCGCCATAGATCGGGAATCGGGTCTGTTCGAAGTCGAGGTAGGGCAGGTGCCGGCGGACGCCCTCGCGGTCGAGAAGCTCCGCGTCATCGCCCTGGTTCACCATCGCGTTGCCGCGGCGGGCGAAGGCATCCCGCTGGCCGTCGGAATGGAAGAGGTTGATCAGCCCGCGCTGCGAATGCATGACGTTGTAGTTGAGTTCCGCCTCCAGCCCCTCCCAGAGCTTCAGCGAATGGGAATAGAACTCCGAGTTGCCGGGCAGGAAGTAGTTGGCGCGCACGATCGTCGTGTTGCGGCCGACGTTGCCGCCGCCGAGATAGCCCTTCTCCAGCACCGCGACGCTGGTGATCCCGTGGTTCTTCGCCAGGTAGTAGGCGGTCGAAAGCCCGTGCCCGCCGCCGCCGATAATGACGATGTCGTATTCGGCCTTGGGCGCGGGGTCGCGCCAGGCCGGCGTCCATCCCGCGTTGCCGAAGAGCCCTTCGGTGAACACCTTCCAGCCTGAATAGCGCATCCGCCCAGTCCCTGTTCCCGGCGTCCTCCGCGCCGGGTTCGCCGGACGTTAGCAAGCTTCCGGTCCGGTTTCCAAGCCGCGCCGCGACACGGCATGTCGTTTCCTGAAAGGAATCGGATTTTCCCGTCGGGATCGGGTCGGCTAGAGCCCCTTGCTCTGATAGGTCTGCGCCACCCGGCTGATCGCCACGATGTAGGCCGCCACGCGCAGGTCCTCGACATCGTTCCGGCCGTGCCAGACCTCGCGCATCGCGTTGTAGGCGCCGCGCATCGTGTCGTCGAGGCCGGAGCGCACCAGTTCCAGCTCGCCCGCGCCGCGCAGATAGCGTTCCTTGAACCCCGGCGACAGCGTCCAGCCCAGCCCCTTGTCTGCCGACAGGCGTTCGAGTTCCTGCACGAGAAGCTCGTGGCGTGCCTCCTCCTGCCGCCGCTGCATCCGCCCGAAGCGGATATGGGACAGGTTCTTGACCCATTCGAAATAGCTGACCGTGACGCCCCCCGCATTGGCATACATGTCCGGGATGATGACGGTGCCCTTCCGGCGCAGGATCTCGTCGCCGCCGAAGGTGATCGGGCCATTGGCGGCCTCGACGATCAGCGGCGCCTTGACGTTGGCGGCATTGCCCTTGTGGATCACGCCTTCCATCGCCGCCGGGATCAGGATGTCGCAGGGATGTTCGAGAAGGCTGGCGCCGTTCTCGACGAAGGTCGCCCCGGGATAGCCCTTCACGCCGCGGTTCGTGCCGATCCACTGGCGCAGGTCCTCGATGTTGAGGCCCTTCTCGTCGACCACCGCGCCATCGTGCTCGATGACGGCGATCACCTTCACGCCGTCCTCCTCGGAGAGGAACTTTGCGGCGTGATAGCCGACATTGCCGAGCCCCTGGACGATGGCCGTCTTGCCCTCGAGCCCGCCGGAGAGCCGCGCCTTCGCCTTGTCCTCCTCGTGCCGGAAGAACTCGCGCAGGGCGTACTGCACGCCGCGCCCGGTCGCCTCCACCCTGCCCTGGATGCCGCCCGCATGCGGCGGCTTGCCGGTGACGCAGGCCTTGGCGTTGATGTCGGTCGTGTTCATGCGCGCGTACTGGTCGGCGATCCAGGCCATCTCGCGTTCGCCGGTGCCCATGTCGGGGGCGGGCACGTTCTGGCTGGGATTGATCAGGTCGCGCTTGATCAGCTCGTAGGCGAAGCGCCGGGTGATCTGCTCCAGTTCGTGCGCGTCCCACTGGCGCGGGTCGATGCAGAGCCCGCCCTTCGATCCGCCGAAGGGCGCCTCGACGATGGCGCACTTGTAGGTCATCAGCGCCGCCAGCGCCTCGACCTCGTCCTGGCTGACCGACAGGGCATAGCGGATCCCGCCCTTCACCGGTTCCATGTGCTCGGAATGCACCGAGCGGTAGCCGGTGAAGGTGTGGATCGCCCCGCGCAGGCGCACGCCGAAGCGCACCGTGTAGGTCGAATTGCAGACCCGGATCTTCTCCTCCAGCCCCGGCGCCAGGTCGAGAAGCTTGGCCGCCCGGTTGAACATCAGATCGACGGATTCACGAAAGCTCGGCTCGCCGTGCACAGACATCGCTCACTCCCTCGCCGCCGCCGGCACGCGCCAGCCGGACGGCCGGCCTCCTCCACGGCAAGCCTAGCGCCGGAGTGTTAAGACCGCACGTCGATTCGCTGCAAGGCGCGACGGGCCGCCGGACGGGGCCGATCCGCGCCTCTCCCCGGCGGGGGATTCGCATCGCCTCCTGCGCATTTTGCGCAACCGCAGGACAATCCCTTCGCTCTGGCACCTCCGTCGCCGAAGGCGATGCCAAAGCCCCCGAATCCGGCGGCCCGACGCCACAATTTCGCCCCAGGGCACCGGTTATCTACCTGCGTGTTCGTGTGTGTGCGCCGGTCCGGGGGGGACGGCAGGGTCATCGGGGAAAGGGCGGAAAATGCGCCGTCGTCTGAATCGTCTGGAAAGCTGCCTGATTGCAGCCCGCGCCGCGCGGCGCGAGGGACTGGGGGCCGCGCTGGCCCGGTTCCGCCGCGACGAGAGCGGCTCGCTGCTGATCTTCGGGCTCTTCTGCTTTGTCATCATGCTTCTGGTGGCGGGCATGGCGCTCGACCTGATGCGGTTCGAGGAACGCCGCACCCTTCTTCAGAACACGGTGGACCGCGCCTCGCTGGCGGCAGCCGACCTGAACCAGACGCTCGAACCCTACGACGTGGTCGTGGACTATTTCGTCAAGGCCGGGCTTCCGGCGCCCGCGCCCTCGGACGTGACCATCGAGGCCGGCCAGTACAACGAATACCGGACGGTGGACGTGCGCACCTCCGAGATGATGGACACCTGGTTCATGAGCATGGTCGGCATCGACCAGCTCAACACGCCGGCCAAGAGCGTCGCCGAAGAGCGCATCGGCCAGGTCGAGATCTCGCTCGTCCTCGACGTGTCGGGCTCGATGAACTCGAACAACCGCCTGATCAACCTCAAGCCCGCCGCGAAGGCCTTCGTCGACCAGATGTTCGATCAGGTCGAACCCGGCAAGCTGTCGATGTCCATCGTGACCTACTCGACCCAGGTCAGCATGGGCGAGAACCTCGCGCGCTTCGTGAACCTGACGGACGAGCACACGCTTTCGACCTGCATCGAGTTCGAGGCCGGCGATTTCGCGAACCACGTCGACAGCCTGAAGCTGAAGCTGGCCAGCACCGGCCATGTCTACAAGCGAAACGGCAACTTCGACCCGTTCAACACCAGCGCGCCGACGCTGCTGAACTGCCCGACCGAGGACAACCGCGACATCATCGCCTTCTCGGGCGACCGCGATGCGCTCAAGGCGCATATCGACTCGCTGACGGCCGGCGGCAACACCTCGATCGACATCGGCATGAAATGGGGCGCGATGCTGCTTGACCCGTCGATGCAGCCCGTCGTCGACACGCTCGTCAGCGAAGGCCAGCTGCCGTCGGAATTCAGCGACCGCCCCTATGCCTACAAGACCTCGGGCATGACCAACGCGAACGACCAGTCGATGAAGGTTATCGTGGTCATGACCGACGGCGAGAACACGACCGAATATGCGATCAAGTCGCCCTACCGTTCGGGTGTCAGCCCGATCATTCGCGGCAACAACAGCACCAGCTACACGCCGACGAACCGGGACCAGTATTCCGTCTATGACAGCACCCGTCCGGCCAACGCCGACTGGTACAGCGTCAAGACCGGCACCTGGCGCGCCGAACCCTGGGGCGACATGGCGGGCGATACCGGCGACTCGGTTCCGCTGACCTGGCAGGAGATCTACAACCGCGGGTCGATCAACTGGGTGGCCGACAACATCATCGGACGCGCCTGGGGCACGACGGTGCGCAACCAGTGGCGCTCCTCGGGCAACACGGTCGTCAGCCGGGTCAGCCCGTCGAGCGGCACGCCGGACAAGAACGTCCGCACGACAAACATCTGTTCGGCGGCGAAGTCGAAAGGCGTGATCATCTACGCGATCGGCTTCGAGGCCCCGGCGAACGGCCAGAACCTCCTCAATTCCTGCGCCTCGACCGGCAACTCGATGTCGGCCTCGGGGACCGGGATCTCGACGGCCTTCGCCGCGATCGCGTCGTCGATCAACAAGCTCCGGCTGACGCAGTGAGGCGCTGGACATGAAACGCTTCAGCCTGCGCGCCCGCCGCTTCGCCCGGGAAGAGGACGGAACCTCGACGATCCCGTTCATCATCTTCCTGCCGTTCTTCATGATGCTAGTCATCTCGTCGGTCGAGATGGGCATGGTCATGGTCCGCCACGTCATGCTGGAACGCGCACTCGACATGTCGGTGCGCGGGCTGCGGCTGGGCTTCTGGAACCCGCCGACGCATGACGAGCTGAAGGCCGACATCTGCGCGAATGCGGGCCTCATCCCCGACTGCATGAACGTCCTGATGCTGGAACTGCGCCCGGTCAGCAAGGTGACCTGGCAGCCGCTCTCCTCGGGCCCGACCTGCATCGACAAGTCGGCCGTCATCGCGCCGACGCCGCCCGACTTCTTCGGCGGTTCGGGCGACGAGATGATGCTGATCCGCGCCTGCGCCAAGTTCTATCCGATGGCGCCGCTCACGGGGCTCGGCTTCCAGATGCCCAAGGATGGCGCGGGAATGTACGCGCTCGTCGCGGCGACGGCCTTCGTCAACGAACCCACGCCGGGAGGCACCTGAGATGTCGGTCATGCGGCGCTTCCGGCTTCGCCTCCGGGCCTTCACGCGGGACGAGAAGGGGTCGATGCCCACCGAGGGCGTCATGGCCTTTGCCTTCCTCATCTGGTGGTACATCGCCTCGTTCCAGTTCTTCGACGCCTACCGGCAGAAGAACATCAACCTGAAGGCGGCCTATACGGTGGCCGACCTGATGTCGCGCGAGACGGGCGCGGTCGATGCGAACTATGTCGAGGGCCTGAACACCGTCTTCGACTACCTGACCTTCTCGAACCGGCCGACCCATATCCGCGTCACCAGCGTCTATTGGGACGGCAACATCAACGACTACCGGGTGAGCTGGTCCTATTCGACAAGCACGGTGAAGACCCCGCACACCGATGCCTCCCTTGACGAGATCCAGTCGCGGATCCCGGTCCTTCCGGTCGGCGACACGGTGATCGTGATGGAGACCTTCATGGCCTACGAGCCGATCTTCTCGATCGGGCTCGAGGCGATGTGGTACGACACGCTGATCACCACCCGCCCGCGGTCGGTGCCCTGCATCCCCTGGGACAACCACGACGGCACGACCCCGGCCTGCGCCTTCAGCTGACGCCGGCCCCCGTCCCCGGACAGAAGCCGCCGCGCCCCTCAGCGCGGCGGTTTCACTTCCTGCCCGCGCCCTTCCGGCTCGTCGTCCACCAGTTCGCGCGGGAAGCCCGGCGCCAGGATCGACAGCCCCGTCGCCTCTTCCAGCCGCTCGATGACCCGGTCCGACTGCGCCCGTTCGCCATAGCGCGCCTGCGCGTCCGTGAAGATGCGGATCATCAGGGGCGAGATCTCGAGCGGCACGCCATGCGCCTCGGCGATCTTCTGGAACAGGCCGATGTCCTTCTGTACGAGGTCCATGGTGAAGTTGACATCGCGCGAGCCCGACAGGATCAGCTGGCTCTCCGTCTCGTGCACGAAGGAATTGCCCGACGAGATGCGGATCGCCTCGTAGGTCGTGGCCATGTCCATGCCGGCGGCCTTCATGGTGACGAAGGCCTCGCACAGGGTCAGCAGGTTCGCGGTGGCCAGGTAGTTCGTCATCACCTTCAGCACGCTCGCCGACCCGAGCGGGCCGGTGTGCAGGACGTTGCGGCCGACGATCGTCAGGATCGGCAGGATCGCCTCGAAGGTGGCGCGCTCGCATCCGGCATAGACCGAGATGTTGCCGGTGGCCGCGCGATGGACGCCCCCCGAGACCGGCACGTCGGCGGCCTGCCCGCCGCGGGCGCCGACCAGCGCGCCCAGCCGCTTCACCTCCTCCGAGTCGGTCGTGGACATCTCCAGCCAGAACTTGGCGGGCCCCATCGCCGCGAGGATCCCGTCGCTGCCCTCGACGACGGCGGCCGAGGCGGCCGGCGTGGGCAGACAGGTCACCACCGCGTCGGCCCAGGCCATGAGTTCGGCGGGCGTCCCGGCCGTTCCCGCGCCCCGGGCCGCGAAGTCGGCCACCCGGGCGGGATCGAGGTCCATGACCCGCAGCGGCACGCCGTTGCGCAGAAGGGTTCCGGCCAGCTTGCCGCCGACATTGCCAAGTCCGATGAAACCGACCTTCACGCTGTCCTCCGGGGTTGCGTCCGCCGCGATCCATCGGCGGTTCCCCCGGCCCGGTCGCGCACGGAACCGACATCGGCGCATCAGGCGCGACCGCATGATTGCGCCGGCCCGCCCGCACGCCTAGGCTGGCGGCCGACGACCGATCGCGGATGCCGGATGCGACGCCACCCCGCCATTGCCCTCGCCCTCACCCTCGCGCTTGCCGCGTGTGCGCAGGGCGGCAGCGGCAGCGACGGCTATCCCGCGCTCCTGCCCTTCGAGGACCTCGTGGACGCATCGGCGCCCCCGCCCGCGGACCCGGCCGCGTCGGTCGCTGCCCGCGGCGCGGCGCTGCGGGCGCGGGCGGCGGCCCTGCTGCGGGCGGCACCGTGACGCCGCACCCCCGCGTTGCATGGCAGGGCCGAACCGGCTAACACCCCGCCCGGACAGGACGAGCCGGAGGCGCCCCATGCCCGACCCCCTCAGACTTGGCATCGCGGGCCTCGGCACGGTCGGACGCGGCGTCGTCAGGATCCTCCAGCGCCATCCCGGCCTGATCGCCGCGCGGGCGGGCCGCCCCGTCGTCATCACGGCCGTCTCCGCCCGCGACCGTTCCCGGGACCGCGGAGTCGATCTGTCCGGCTATGCGTGGGAGGGCGATCCCGTCGCGCTCGCCCGCCGCGCGGACGTGGACGTCTTCGTCGAGCTGATGGGCGGCGCCGAAGGCCCGGCCAGGGCGGCGACCGAGGCCGCCATCGGCGCCGGCAAGGACATCGTCACCGCGAACAAGGCGCTTCTCGCCTGGCATGGCCAGGCGCTTGCCGTCGCGGCCGAGGCAAGGGGACACGTCATCCGCTTCGAGGCCGCGGTCGCCGGCGGCATCCCGGTGGTGAAGGCCCTGACCGAGGGCCTGGCCGGCAACGCGATCCTCCGCGTCATGGGCGTGATGAACGGCACCTGCAACTACATCCTGACCCGGATGGAAAGCGCGGGCCTTCCCTATGACGCCGTATTCGAGGAGGCGCGCCAGCTCGGCTATCTCGAGGCCGACCCCGAACTCGACGTGGGCGGGATCGACGCCGGGCACAAGCTGTCGCTGCTCGCCGCGATCGCCTTCGGCACCAAGGTCAGCTTTCCGGCGGTCGAGCTCGAGGGGATCGGACGGATCAAGATCGAGGACATCCGCCATGCCGCCGACATGGGCTTCCGCATCAAGCTCCTCGGGGTGGCGCAGATGACCGGCCGCGGCCTGGAACAGCGGATGTCGCCCTGTCTGGTGCCGGCCGACAGCCCGCTCGGGCAGCTTCCGGGCGGCACGAACATGGTCGTGCTCGAAGGCGACAGTTCCGGCCAGATCGTGCTGCGCGGGGCCGGCGCGGGCGAAGGCCCGACCGCCAGCGCCGTCATGTCCGACGTGATCGAGATCGCGCGCGGCACGCGCCTTTCCACCTTCGGCCAGCCGGCGGCGACGCTGGCCGACCCGGTCCCGGCACGGGCGAGCGCCCCGGCGCCGCACTACCTGCGCATGACGCTGGTGGACAAGCCCGGCGCGCTGGCGAAGGTGGCAACCGTGCTCGGCGACGAGGGCATCTCGATCGACCGGATGCGCCAGTACCAGCATTCGGACACCTCCGCGCCCGTGGTGCTTGTCACCCATGCGACGACGCGCGATGCGGTCGATCATGCCCTCGGGCGGCTGCCCTCGACCGGCGTCCTCACCGGCGATGCCGTCGCGATCCGCATCGAGAAGGTCTGACCCGCGGCCTGTTAGCGCTGACCGGCCTTGCCCCCCGGCACCGCCGGACGCTAGACCGCGCATCAGGGCGGCGGCGCAGGCGGCGACGGAGGCGGCGATGGCGGACAACCAGGAATTCCAGGACAGGCTTCTCTCGCTCGGGCTGGCGCGCGTTTCCGAGGCCGCGGCCCTCGCCTCGGCCCGCCTGATCGGCCGCGGCGACGAGAAGGCGGCCGATCAGGCCGCCGTCAGCGCGATGCGGACCCAGCTCAACATGCTGGAGATCAGGGGCACCGTCGTGATCGGCGAAGGCGAACGCGACGAGGCGCCGATGCTCTACATCGGCGAGGAGGTCGGCACCGGAACCGGGCCCGAGGTGGACATCGCGCTCGACCCGCTGGAAGGCACGACGCTGACCGCCAAGGACATGCCGAACGCCCTGACCGTCATTGCCATGGCCCCGCGCGGCACGCTGCTTCATGCGCCCGACGTCTACATGGACAAGCTCGCCATCGGCCCCGGCTTCAAGCCCGGCACCGTGACGATGACCATGACCCCGTCCGAACGCGTCTCGGCGCTTGCCGCCGCCAAGGGCTGCTCCACCCGTGACGTGACCGTCTGCGTCCTCGAACGCCCCCGTCACGAGGCGATGATCGCCGAGATACGTTCCACCGGGGCGGCGATCCGCCTGATCACCGACGGCGACGTCGCGGGGGTCATGCACTGCGCCGAACCCGCGACCACGGGCATCGACATGTACATGGGCTCGGGCGGCGCGCCGGAGGGTGTCCTTGCCGCTGCGGCCCTGAAGTGCATGGGCGGACAGTTCTTCGGCAAGCTCCTGTTCCGCAACGACGACGAGAAGGCCCGCGCACGCAAGGCCGGCATCACCAACCTCGATCGCGTCTACACCCGCGACGACCTCGTGCAGGCCGACGTGATCTTCGCCGCGACGGGCGTCACCAACGGCTCGCTCCTCAAGGGCATCCGCCGCGAGCCCGGCTGGGTCGAGATGGAGACGATCCTGATGCGCTCGAAGACCGGGTCGGTCCGGCGCATCACCTACCGGACGCCGGTGAAGTGACGGCGGCGCGGGCGGCCCGCCGCACCCCGCCTGGCCGCGCCTGACCCCGCCGCCATGCCCGATCCGCTGCCCGACCTGTGGCCGACCCTGGGGCTGCTCCTCGCCGTCACGCTGGCCGCGGCGCTGGCGCGCGGATTCTCCGGCTTCGGCGCCGCCCTGATCTTCGTCCCCCTCGCCAGCGCGATCCTGTCGCCGCAGGTCGCCGTGCCGCTCCTGCTGGTGACCGACGGGGTGATGACCGCCGGGATGATCCCCGGCGCGGTCAGGCTGGCCAGCCGGCGCGAAACGCTGACCATGGCGCTCGGCGCCGTTGCCGGCATCCCGGCCGGGGTCTGGCTTCTGGGGAACCTCGATCCGCTGGTCCTGCGCTGGGCGATCGTCGCCCTCGCCGCCCTGATGCTGGTGCTGCTCGCGTCCGGCTGGCGTTACGGCGGGCGCCCGCGCACGCCGCTGACGGTGCTGGTCGGGGCGCTCTCGGGCCTGTTCTCCGGGGCGGCCCAGATCGGCGGGCCGCCGGTCGTCGCCTACTGGCTGGGCGGGACCGCATCTGCCGCGACGATGCGCGCCAACATCATCCTCTTCTTCGCCGCGACCACCCTGCTTTCGGCCGCAGGCTATGTCTGGAGCGGCCTGATCACCTCCGGCGTCCTGCTGCTGGCCGTCGTCATCGCGCCGGCCTACGGGCTCGGCACCTGGCTCGGCAGCCGCATGTTCGGCTGGGCGAGCGAACGGACCTTCCGCCGCATCTGCCTTGCGATGATCCTCGCCGCGACCGTCCTCAGCGCGCCCGCCCTCGACGGCTGGCTGCGCCCGGGCTGAGCCGGCCCCGGCGCGGGCACCCCTTGCATCGCGCTGCCCTTTGCCCCACGCCTGCGGCATGGCCCCCTCGCCCGCCTTCCTGCACGTCGAATCCTCCGCCACCGGCCGCCGCTGGACCGGCCCGCCGCCGGAGGCCGAGCGCCTTGCGGACGCGCTGGCGCGCGACACCGGCCTGCCCCTGCCGCTCGCGCGCGTGCTGACCGCCCGCGGCGTCAGCCCGGACGAGGCGGCGGCCTTCCTCGAGCCGCAGCTGCGCGACCTCCTGCCCGATCCGCGCTCGCTCCGCGACATGGCTGTCGCAGCGGCCCGCTTCGTCGCCGCGGCGCGGCGGCGGGAACGCATCGCCGTCTTCGCCGACTACGACGTTGATGGCGGCTCCTCCGCCGCGCTGATCCTGACCTGGCTGCGCGCCATGGGGCATTCCGCCACGCTCTACATCCCCGACCGGATCGACGAGGGCTATGGCCCGAACGTCCCGGCGATGGCCTCGCTGGCCGCCGCGCACGACCTGATCCTCTGCGTCGATTGCGGCACGCTCAGCCACGAACCCGTCGCGGCGGCAAGGGGCGCCGAGGTGGTCATCCTCGACCATCACCTCGGGGGCGAGACCCTGCCCCCGGCGCTTGCCGTGGTCAACCCGAACCGGCAGGACGAGGACGGCAGCCTCGGGCATCTCTGCGCCGCCTCGGTCGTGTTCCTGATGCTGGTCGAGGCGAACCGCCTTCTGCGCGAGGACGGGGTGGCCGGGCCCGACCTGATGGCGATGCTCGACCTCGTGGCGCTTGCCACCGTCGCCGATGTCGCGCCGCTGACCGGGGTCAACCGTGCGCTGGTGCGGCAGGGCCTGCGGATCATGGCGCGGCGCGAGCGCGTGGGCCTGCGCGCGCTGGCCGATGTCGCCCGCCTCGACCGCGCCCCGGACACCTATGCGCTCGGCTTCCTGCTCGGGCCGCGCGTCAATGCCGGCGGGCGGATCGGGGCCTCCGACCTCGGCGCGCGGCTCCTGGCCACCGACGACCCGCACGAGGCGGCAGCCCTCGCCGAGCGGCTGGACCGGCTGAACGAGGAACGCCGCGAGATCGAGAACCGCGTCCGCGATGCCGCGCTGGCGCAGGCCGAGGCGCGCGGCCTGGACGCGCCGCTGGTCTGGGCGGCCGGCGAAGGCTGGCACCCGGGCGTGGTGGGGATCGTCGCCGCCCGTCTGAAGGAGGCGGCGAACCGCCCGGCGGTGGTGATCGGGCTTGACGGCGACCTCGGCAAGGGCTCGGGCCGGTCGGTGGACGGCGTGGACCTCGGCGCGTCGGTGCAGCGCGTCGCGGCCGAGGGGCTGCTCGTCAGGGGCGGCGGCCACCGCATGGCGGCGGGCCTGACGGTGGAACGCGGAAGGCTGGATGCGGCGATGGCGCGCCTCGCCGACCTTCTCGCCCGGCAGGGAGCCGGCGCGCCGGGGCCGCGTGACCTGCGCATCGACAGCCTCGTCATGCCGGGCGCGGCGACCATCGGCCTCGTCGAGGACATCGCCCGCGCCGGCCCCTTCGGACAGGGGGCGCCGGCGCCCCGCTTCGCCGTTCCCGACGCCGAGATCCGCGATGTCCGCCGGATGGGCGACAGCCACCTGAAACTGATCGTCTCGGACGGGATGTCGGCCCGGCTCGAGGCGGTGGCCTTCCGGGCCTTCGACAGCGCGCCGGGCGGCCAGCTCGGCCCGTTCCTCGCGCCCCTGAAGGGGCAGCGCGCCCATCTTGCCGGCCGGCTGGAGATCAACACCTGGCAGGGGCGGACGACGGTCCAGCTCCGCCTCGAGGATGCCGCGCGGCCCGCCGGCCGGCCCTGACCGCCCGCCCGGCCGCCTGCGCGCCGCAGCCCTGCCGCCACGCTGACCCGGCGCGCAGAATTCCTCTTGCACGGGCCGGACCGCTGCCCTAGAAGCCTCGCCACGCCGATCGGAGGCCCGTTCGTCTATCGGTTAGGACACCAGGTTTTCAACCTGGGAAGAGGGGTTCGACTCCCCTACGGGCTGCCATCCCTCCCTCACCGCCCGCAAGGTCGTTCCGCCCTTCGGCACGCCGCCCGCAGCCGCCTTGCGACGGGCAACTTGTTCCTAGGCAAGCCCGGCGGAATCATGCAGGCTGACCGCCCGCATTCCGCTGATCCGCATGTCCACATCGCGCTTCCAAGACGTCCATGCCAGGCTGAGGTCGGACATCATCTTCGGCCGCCTCGCGCCCGGGCAGCGGCTGAAGCTGGACGACCTGCAGGCCGTCTACGGCGCCTCGATCCCGACCCTGCGGGAACTGCTCAACCGCCTCGCCTCCGAGGGTCTGGTCGCGGCCGAGGCACAGAAGGGCTTCGCCGTCGCCCCGATCTCGCCGGCGAACCTGCGCGAGCTGGCCGGCCTGCGGAAGCTGATCGAGCTTCATGCGCTGGAACAGTCCTTCCGCAACGGCGACGTCGAATGGGAAAGCGACGTGCTGGCGGCGCATTACCGGCTCTCGCGGGTCGAGGAACAGCTGCTGGCAGGCGAGGCCGCCGACCGCACGGAGTGGAAACGGTACGACTTCGGCTTCCATCAGGCGCTGATCGGCGCCTGCCGGTCCGAGGAACTGCTGATGCTGCACCGCGCAGTCTTCGACAAGTACCTGCGCTACCAGATGATCTTCCTGACCTTCCGCGGCCGGATCGCCGCCGACGAACACCGCGCGCTGAAGGATGCGGCCCTCGCCCATGACTTCGACCGCGCCCGCGCCATTCTCGAGACGCATATTGACGGCGGCGTTGAACATGCGCTCAGGGCGCAGGGTCAGGGCGCCGGGCCGGAACCGGGGTAGGCGAGGACCCGGCGGACCCAGTCGAGATCGGGCCTGAGGCCCGTGAAGATCTCGAAGGCCTGCACGCCCTGGTGGAAATAGAGGTCGCTGCCCGGCAGGAATTCCGCGCCCAGCGCCTCGGTCTGGGCGCGGAAGGGGGTCCGGTCCGGCGTGTAGACGGCATCGAAGGCCCAGGCCGGGGCACCGGCCGCCCCGCGGGCGAGCGGCGAGCCGGGTCGTCCCGTCATGCCGAGCGGCGTGCAGTTCACCACCCCGTCGAGCCCGCCGAGGTCGGCCAGCCGTTCCGGCCCGGCGGATCGCACGGCCGCGTCCGGGAACTGCGCCGTCAGGTCGCCCGCCAGCGCCAGCTCCCTGTCGCGGATGGAGTCGTGAAGCAGGATTTCCCCTGCCCCCAGCGATGCCAGGGCAAAGCTGACGGCACGGCCGACGCCGCCGGCCCCGATCACCAGGACTCGCCCCGGAGCCATGGCGCCGAAGCGCGCCCGGAACGCCGCATGGAAACCCGTGCTATCGGTGTTGTAGGCGACCGGGCCGGCCGGGGTGAAGCGGATCGTGTTCGCCGACCCCATCGCCTTCACCAGCGGGTCGCCCGCGGGCACATGCGCCGCGGCGTCCTGCTTGTGGGGATAGGTGACGTTCACGCCGGTGAACCCCGCGCCGGCGCAGTGGTCGAGGAGCTGCACGAAATCCATCCCGCGTTCGGCCGGGACGATCAGGTCGTAGCTGGCGTTGCCGCCGACCGACAGCGCGCAGACCGTGTGCAGGACCGGCGAGCGGGACGACAGGATGTTGCCGCCGATCAGCCCGAGCCGCCATGTCCCGGCGATGGCAGACACCCGCGTCATCCCTCGTAGCCGAGCCATCGCGGCAGCCCGAGGACGAGCCCGGGAAAGGCGGCGACCAGTGCCAGGGCGATCAGCAGCGCGACCAGGTAGGGAACACCTTCGCGCACCATCTCCTTGATCGGGATTCCGGTCGTTCCGTTGATCACGAACAGCAGCATCCCATAGGGCGGCGTGACGAGGCCGATCATGCAGTTGATGACCGCCATCACCCCGAAATGCACCGGGTCGATGCCCAGCGCCCGCGCCGTCGGCAGGAAGAGCGGGATGATGACGAGGATGATCGTGGTGGCGTCGAGGACGCAGCCGAGCAGCAGGAAGAGGACGTTGACGAGGACCAGGAACTCCGCGCGCGACAGCTCCAGCGCCGTCATCAGCCCGGACAGCGAGGCGGGTACGTTCTCGGTCGCGACGATGTAGTTGAAGATCAGGGCCGACCCGATGACCAGCCCGACCGACGCGGCCGAGCGCGAGGAGTCGAGGAAGACGCCGTAGACCGACCGCCAGGTGAGCGAGCGGTAGAGCAGGCCCGAGACGGCCAGCGCGTAGAGCGCCGCCACGGCGGCGGCCTCGGTGGGCGTCGTGGCTCCGCCGTAGATTCCGGCCAGCAGGATCACCGGCATCATCAGCGCGGGCAGCGCGCGGATTGTCGCGCCGGGCAGATCGCGCAGCGGCACCGCCGCCTCGGCGGGTATGCCGCGGCGCCGGGCGATGACGGCGGTCATCACCATCAGGCAGAGGGTCATCAGCAGGCCCGGGACGACGCCGCCGAGGAAGAGGTAGCCGATCGACGTGTCGGAGACGAGCGCGTAGAGCACCATCGGGATCGACGGCGGGATGATCGGCCCGATCGTGGCCGAGGCGGCGACGACGGCGCCGGCGAAGCCGCGGCTGTAATGTCCCGTCCGCAGCATCATCGCGATCGAGATCTTGCCGACCCCTGCCGCGTCCGCCACGGCCGAACCCGACATGCCCGAGAAGATCAGGCTGACCAGGATGTCCACCTGCGCGAGCCCGCCGCGGAAGCGGCCGACGACCGCCTTGCAGAAGTCGAGCAGCCGGTCGCTGATCGCGCCCGCGTTCATGATGTTCGCGGCGACGATGAACAGGGGCACTGCAAGCAGGACGAAGCTGTCATAGACAGACTGGATCAGCTGTTCGGAGGCCAGCGCCAGGTCCTGCCCGGAAAGGGCGAGATACGCGACCGCCGAGACGATCATCGCAAAGGCGATCGGCATGCCCATCGCGGCCGCGAGGCACAGCACGGCAAGGCAGATCGCGAAGGGCGGGCTCAACGCGCGCTCTCCGTGTCGATGACGTCATAGGAAGTGACCGGACCCTCGAGATCCTCCCTGCCGCGGATGAAGTCCACGACCATCCGTCCGTAGCGCAGGATGACCATCGTCATGAACGCCATGTAGATGATGAAGACGTAGAACAGCGGGATGCGCAGCGTCGAGCTGCGCTTGATCCGGTAGAAGTCGATGTAGTCCCAGGTCGGCAGGTAAGCCGCGATGAAGGCGGCAAGGATCATGACGGCCGCGGCCAGGGAGAACAGCCGCTGCACCGGACGCGGGACAGAAAGATACAGGATGTCGAACCGGATGTGGTCGGACGGGCGCAGGCAGAAGGCCGAGTTCCAGAACACGATCCACAGCCAGAGCGACAGGGAAAGCTCGACCGTCCAGCCGATCGACAGGCCGAGGAAATAGCGGGACGCGATCTGCAGCAGGAAGATTAGGAACATGGCGGCGAGAAGTCCCGCCGCCATGCCCTCCGCCCCGCGCCGCAGCCCGCTCTGGATGCGGTGCATGCGCTGCCCTTACCTGGCCAGTTCGTTGATCCGGTCGAGCATCCCTTCCGGCCAGTCCTTGGCATAGTCCGAGGCCAGATAGGCCGCCTGCACCGCCTCGCGGAAGGCCGCGACGTCGGGCTCGTAGATCTTCAGGCCCTTCTCCGTCAGGAAGGCCACGGCATCGGCCTCCTTCTGCAGCTGAAGCTCGCGCGCATGGGCCGCCGCCGCATCCGCCGCCGCCTGGGTCGCCGCCTGCTGTTCGGGGGTCATCTTGTCCCAGACCGCCTTCGAGATCGTCAGATAGTTCAGATCGACCAGGTGCGAGGTCAGCACGATCTGGTCCGTCACCTCGTAGAACTTGCTGTCGATCACCGTCGGCAGCGGGTTGTCCTGCCCGTCCACGGCGCCCGTCTGCAGCGCCGTGTAGAGCTCGGGGAAGGCCACCGGCACCGGCGAGGCGCCGAGCGCGGAGCCGAGGAACTGCCAGGCGTCCGATCCGGGCATGCGCAGCTTGATCCCGGCCATGTCGCCGGGCGTCCTGATCTCCTTGTCGCCCTTCAGGTTGATCTGCCGCTTGCCGAGATACATCACCGTCAGCAGCTTGACCCCGAGCTCGTTCTCCACCTTGGCCTTCAGCGGGTCCATCACCGGGTCGTTGAAGACCGCGATCTGGTGCTCGGCGGACTGGTGAACGTAGCCGGCGGTGAGGATCGAGAACTCGGGGAAGAAGCTCGCCAGCTCCTGCGCCGAGCCGATCGACATCTCGAGGTTGCCGCGCGCGATCGCCTCCAGCTCGGTCCCCTGCTTGAACAGCTCGCCGTTCCAGTGCGGTTCGAAATCGGCAAAGGCGGCGACACCGGGGCCGAACTTCTCGATCAGGCCGATGGCGCGGCTGTCCGTCTCGGTGTTCACCGACGACAGGCGCAGCTTGATCTTGTCCTGCGCGAAGGCCGGGCCGGCCCCCAGGGCAAGGACGCCGGCGGCCGCGGCGGACAGGATCCAGCGGCGCGTTGTGGTCAGGGTCATCTGTTCCTCCCTCAGGTCTGTGCTTGTGACGGCCCGCCCCTCCGCCGGCCGCCGCGGCGGAAACGCAGGAATCACCCCCGTCCTTTCGCCGTTGACGTTTCGTAACAGCTAATCGGCTTCCGCTCACCCCGAAACTGATGATCCTGAAATCATCGTTTCTTCTGCCTTCCATCTGATGCTACTGCTCTTCCCCGGTGATCCGTCCGGCATCCGTGGCCGGCGGGCGCGGGTGTCGGGAGGGGCCGATGGATCTGCCGGTCAACGCGTTCAAGGCCGCGCTCGCGGACTGCCGCCAGCAGATCGGTCTCTGGTGCAGCATCCCCGGCACCGACCACGCCGAGGCGCTCGCCGGCTGCGGGTTCGACTGGATCCTGATCGACACCGAGCACTCGACCATCGGCCTTGCGACCGTGAAGGCGATGCTGCAGGCGATGGCGCCCTATGCGGTATCGCCGGCAGTGCGGCCGGGCTGGAACGACCCCGTCGAGATCAAGCGGCTCCTCGACGCCGGCGCCCAGACGATCCTCGTTCCCTACGTCCAGAACGCGCGCGAAGCAGCCCTCGCGGCCGCCGCCGTCAGCTACCCGCCCGATGGGATCCGCGGGGTGGCGGGGATCACCCGCGCCACCCGCTACGGCCTCGTGGAGGATTACACCGCCCGCGCCCGCCGCGAGATCTGCCTTCTCGTGCAGGTCGAGACGCGGGAGGCCCTCGCCAACATCGAATCGATCGCGTCCGTACCCGGCGTTGACGGCATCTTCGTCGGCCCGGCCGATCTGGCCGCCAGCATGGGCCATGCGGGCAATCCCGCCGCGCGCGAGGTCAGGGCGGCGATCCTTGGCGCAATCGCGCGAATCCGCCGGGCAGGAAAGCCGGCCGGGATCCTGTCCCTCGACCCGGACTTCCTGAGGGAAGCGGTCGCGGCCGGCTCGGTCTTCACGGCCGTGGACGTCGATCAGGCGATCCTGCTGCGCGGGGCGCGGGAACTGGCCCGCGCCTGGAAGGGTGCAACGCGCGACGGGCCGGGCTGAAGCCGCCGCCGGCCGGTCGCCCCCCGCGGCTGCGCCTCAGACGATGCTGAGGCGTGGTCGGGCGGCGGCCTTGCCCCCCAGCGCTGTGCGGACCAGCTCGGCGATGTCGGCTGCCGTCATTCCCGCGTCGGCATACATCGCCTCGGGCGAGGCCTGCTCGATGTAGCGGTCGGGCAGCGTCATCGTCCGCAGGCGGCAGCGCCCGCCGTCAAGCAGCCCGGCATTGGCGGCGTGGTGCAGCACCTGCGCGCCGAAGCCGCCGGTGGACCCCTGCTCCACCGTGACGACCAGCGGATGGTCGCGCATCAGGCGCGCGACCAGCGCGGTGTCGAGCGGCTTGGCAAAGCGCGCATCCGCCACCGTCACCGCAAGCCCGTCGGCGGCCAGCGCCTCCGCCGCCGTCAGACACTCGCCGAGATGGGCGCCGAAGGACAGGATCGCGGCGGCGCTGCCCTCGCGCAGGATCCGGCCCTTGCCGATCTCGAGGATCCGGCCGCGCTCGGGCATCTCGACCCCGACGCCCTCGCCGCGCGGATAGCGGAAGGCGATCGGCCCCTCGTCGAAGGCCGCCGCGGTGGCGACCATGTGGACGAGCTCCGCCTCGTCCCCGGCCGCCATCACGACCATGCCGGGAAGGTTCGCCAGATAGGCCACGTCGAACGCGCCGGCATGGGTCGCGCCGTCGGCCCCGACCAGTCCCGCGCGGTCGATCGCGAAGCGCACCGGCAGCCCCTGCAGCGCGACGTCGTGCACGACCTGGTCGAAGCCGCGCTGGAGGAAAGTCGAATAGATGGCGCAGAAGGGCTTCAGACCCGCCGCCGCCATGCCGGCAGCGAAGGTCACGCCGTGCTGTTCGGCGATGCCGACGTCGAACACCCGTGCCGGGAACCGCTTCTGCATGATGTCGAGCCCGGTGCCCGACGGCATCGCCGCCGTGACCGCGACGATCTTCGGATCGCGCGCGGCCTCCTCGGTCAGCGTCGCGCCGAAGACGCCGGTATAGCTCGGCGCGTTCGACTTCGGCTTGGCCTGCGTTCCGGTGACGACATCGAACTTCGCCACCCCGTGATACTTGTCCGCGCTGGTCTCGGCGGGGGCGTAGCCCTTGCCCTTGCGGGTGATGGCGTGGATCAGCACCGGCCCCGAGGCCCGCGCCCGCGCCGTCCGCAGCGTGTGCAGCAGCGTCGGCATGTCGTGGCCGTCGATCGGGCCGATGTAGCTGAAGCCCAGTTCCTCGAATAGGGTCCCGCCGCCCGGCATCCCGGTGACCAGCGCCCGCGCCCGCCGCGCGCCGTCCCTGACCGGGCCGGGAAGGCCGGCCTCGAACCCCTCGGCCATCCCCTTCAGCACCGCAAATGGCGTGAAATGGTGCAGGTCGATCAGGTATTTCGACAGCGCGCCGACCGGCGGGGCGATCGACATGTCGTTGTCGTTCAGGATCACGAACAGCCGCTTGCCGAGGTGCCCGGCATGGTTCATCGCCTCATAGGCCATGCCCGCGGTGATCGCCCCGTCGCCGATCACGGCGATGACATCCCCGGTCGGCAGACCCATGTCGCGCCCGACCGCAAAGCCGAGGCCGGCCGAGATCGAGGTCGAGGAATGCGCCGCCCCGAAGGGGTCGTATTCGCTTTCCGACCGCTTGGTGAAGCCGCTCAGGCCGCCCTTCTGGCGCAGCGTCTTCATCCGGTCGCGGCGCCCGGTCAGGATCTTGTGCGGATAGCACTGGTGGCCGACATCCCAGATCAGCTTGTCGAAGGGCGCGCTGAACGTGGCGTGGATCGCCACCGTCAGCTCGACGACCCCCAGCGACGAGCCGAGATGCCCGCCGGTGCGGCTGACCACCTCGATCACCTCGCGGCGGACCTCTTCGGCGAGCGCGGCGAGGTCGCGGTCGCTCAGCGCCCGCAGGTCCGCCGGGCCGGCGACCCTGTCCAGGATCGGCGTGGAAGTCGGGATCTGGTCCATCGTCATTTCCCCTCGAAAAGGGCGCCGTGCGGCGGACCGCACGGCGCCAGGTTCCTGCTGCCAGCAGGGAGGGAACCGGGCAAAGTGCGCGCCCCGGATTCGGGTCTGGCGTCGTCTGACCCGAACCTCGTTGGGGCCGCGGCGGCTGCCCGCCGCGGCCCGTTTCCCGTCACGCCGCCGCGACCGGCGGCGCGACCAGTTCGATCATGCCGAAGGGTGACGGCATCTCCTTGCTCTGCTCCGGCAACAGAAGGCCGAGGCCCCAGATCGCCAGCATCACGAGCCCGATGCCGACGACCGCGAGGCCGGCGACGAAGGCGCCCCACAGCATCTGGCCCAATGCCCAGATGCGCAGGTGGACCGTCCGGTTGGGCTCGTGGGAATAGGGAATGTCGGATCTGTCCGTCATCGTGTCAGCCCCCTCAGTTCACCGGCGCGTAGCCGTGCTCCTGCGCCCAGACATACCAGTTGTCGACGACCGTTCCCGTCAGCAGGATGCCGATCCCGCCGGTCAGCGTGCACAGGACGGCCATCCACCACGCCCAGCGGTGAATGCCCTCCATCGTCGCGTTGAACCCCATCGTCCAGCGCCAGAACAGGGCGGCACGCTCGGCCGCCGTCCCCCGGTCCGCGATCTGTTCCAGCTCCCTGTCGCCGCCGAAGCGGCTGACCGCCAGGATCGTCGCGCCGTGCATGGCGAACAGGAGCGCCGAGCCGTAGAGGAAGGCGATCGAAAGCCCGTGGAAGGGGTTGTAGAACAGGTTGCCGTAGGTCAGCGAGAACAAGTTTGTCCAGTCGAGGTGGCTGAAGATGCCGTAGGGCACCGCCTCCGACCACGATCCCATCAGGATCGGCCGGAAGAAGCCGAGCACCATGAACAGCCAGATCGCCGACAGGAAGGCCCAGGCGACGTGCTTGCCCATGCCCAGCGCCTTCGCCCTCAGGTAGGTCCGGATCCACCAGGCCCAGACCGAGACGAGCAGGAAGAAGGACGCGATCAGCCAGTAGCCGCCCTCGGCGATCGGCGCGAAGCCGAGCCCGTATTCGGGCGGCGGCGGATCGAGCGAGAACCAGAACAGGTCGCGCATGAAGACGGCCGGGTTGTATCCGGCCTGATGCCAGAACCACAGGCCGACCATCACGAACCACGTCGCCCCGGCGGCGAGCGACAACACGCCGAGCGAGCCGAGATAGACCGGCCCGATCTGCGCGTTCCCGAGCCAGCCGAGCAGGTCCCAGCGGCTGGTGCGGCTGCCCCGCTTCCAGGTCTCGACATCCTCGGTCATGCCCGTCTCGGGCGTGCCGAACACCTGCACCTGGGTGAAGATATTCTGATACTCAGCCATTGACGCCTCCCGCAATGCCGGCCCACCACGGCAGGTTCAGCCACCAGTTCCACCAGACGACCCATTCGTCGAACCAGATCGTGCCCGAGATCACGATGCAGACCGCCGACCAGAAGGCGGCGTTCAGGGCCAGCAGGAGCCCCAGCCTGTGGATGCCGAGCGTTCCGACCGAATAGCCGATCAGGTCGCGGAAATAGGTGTCCTCGTGGTCGGGCGTCCGCATCGTCCTGCCCTTCTCGGGATTGGCGGCCGACAGGATCAGCGACCCGTGCAGCGCCAGCGCGAGACAGGTGGTGAAGAAGAAGCTCACCGCGATCATGTGCGCGGGGTTGTAGTGGAAGTTGCCGAACGTGTAGCCCGTGTTCGACACCCAATCGAGGTGCGTCCAGATGCCGTAGGGAAAGGCATAGCCCCAGGCCCCCATCAGGAGCGGCCGGATCAGGACCAGCGACACGTAGGCGAGGATCGCGACGCTGAAGGCGAAGGGGACATGCAGGCCCATGCCGAGTTTCCGCGCGATCTCGACCTCGCGCAGGGCCCAGCTGACGAAGGCCCCGATGGCGCAGATCGTCACCAGCTGCCAGATGCCGCCGTTGTCGAGCGGCGCCAGCGCCAGGCCCAGTTCGACCGGCGGCGGGTCGATCGAGATCAGCCAGGGGTTCCACTCCCCTTCCAGCGCCGTTCCGTAGAAGATCAGGATCGTCCCGAGCACGGCGAAGAAGATCGTCGTGACCCCGAAGAAGCCGACGTAGAACGGCCCGACCCAGAAGTCGAACAGCGATCCCCCGACCAGCGTGCCGCCCGGAACGCGGTATTTCCGTTCGAAACTCAGCATTGCCATGCTTTCGTCTCCGTCCTTCGCGGCGCGGGCGCACGGGGCGCTCCGGCGCGCGTGTCAAAGCAAACAGGGGTGATTGTCGCGGGCGACCCTTGCGGGCCGCCCGCGACGGTGTCAGCGTCTATTCGCTGGCGGCCGGGGCGGCACCCTGCGCGGCCATCGCGCGGGCTCCCGCTTCCTGCAGCCAGTTATAGCCGGGCGTGCTGAGCAGAACGAGGTGGATCATCACCGCAAGGAGGAACAGGAACACCCCTTGCGCAACGAACACCCGCCGAGGGTCGAAGATCAGCCAGATCTTGTAGAACTTGCCCATGCTTCTCTCCTACAGCCAGGGACGCCAGATCCACACCGCCAGATGAGCGATCACGGCGATGGCCACGAAGAGCCAGAGCCCGCTCATGTAGACGGAGTGCAGTTCCTGCGCCTGCTCGTCGGTAAGACCTGTGAAAGACAGGTCACTCTTTTCAGCCATTCTCTCCTCCGGATCGTCCGACTGATGCCGCAAACCCTGCGGCGAGTTCGGCGGCCGGGCCCGACGGGACCCGTCCGCCGCTCCGGCCGCGCGGAACGCCCGCGCGACCGAATTCCGTGTTCGGCGCCACCTCAGCCACCGAAGATCTGCGGCGTGATGACCAGCGCATCCTTCCAGGCGCTGGCCACCGGCCCGCATTCCGGAAGCTCCCCGCGGCGCAGGAGCGCGATCACCCAGCCCAGCGTGGCGGGGACCAGTGCGACCGCGAAGATCACGGCGAAATAGGCCCGGAATTCCGCCTTCGGCGTGCGTTCGGTGCGCCGGGCCGGAATGCCGCTTGCGGTGGCGTCCGTCATGCCAGTCCTCCCTCTCCTCGATCCGTCATGGTCCCGCCCGCAGGGCCAGGACCGTCTCGCGCAGGACCCGCTCGCCGCCGGCGTCCAGCGCCGCCTTCTCGGCCGCGTCGCGCAGCGCGCGCGCCGCCGAGATGCGGGTCAGGACCGGATGTTCGGCGACGATGCGGTCAAGCTCGGCCTTCGCGTCCTCGTCCCAGGGGAAGTCGCGGCGCAGCGTCGCCGGGGTCGCCGCGGCCGAATCCATCTCGGTGCCCAGGGGCAGGATGTGGAACAGCGCGTCGAACAGGCCGTTGCAGATCTCCTGCAGGACGTAGCTCGCCCCGGCGTAGCCCATGAAGGGCGTGCCGGTCGCGCGCCGGATCGCCGCGCCGGGGAAGCTTGCCGGGATGAAGGCCGGCGACGGCCCGTGGCCCGCCTTGATCTCGGCCAGGTACATCTTCTCGTTGATCGACCCGAAGACGACCAGCGGGCGGTGCCGGCGCATCAGGGCGCGCACCTCCTCGTTGTCGGTCTTGCGGCCGGCGATCCGCGCCACCGCGAAGGCGCAGGGGAAGCCGAGATCGGTCTCCAGATAGTGGCGCAGGCCCCGCGCGTAGGTCTCGTTGGCGACGACCGCGAAATTCGCCGTGGCGAAGAAATCCTGCGTGACCGACCGCCACAGGTCCCAGACCGGCTTCAGCGTCGAATGCTTCTCCCTCGCGATGAAGGGCTCGGGGTCGAGGCCGAGGAGCTCGCCCAGCTTGCGCAGGAAGCGCGTCGTCGAATCGACGCCGATGGGCGCCTGGAGGTAGGGCTTGCCGAGAACCTCGGCGAGGCCGCGCCCGAATTCGCGGTACATCACGATGTTGACGTCGGCATCGACGAGATGGCGCATCTCGGCGACATGCGCGCCGAGCGGCATCACCATGTTGACCTCGGCGCCGATCCCCTCGACCAGGCGGCGGATCTCGTGCAGGTCGGAGGCCATGTTGAAGACGCCGTACATCGGCCCGAGGATGTTGACGCGGGGCCGCGCGCCCTCGGGCCGCTTGGTCTCGCTCGGCATCCGCCCCTTGGTCTGGCCGAACTCGGTGAAGATCCAGGTCATCGCGCGGTCGGCGGCCTGCCACTGGTCCTCGTCGATCGTCCGCGGCAGGAAGCGCTGGATGCTGGTCCCGGCCGGCGTGACGCCGCCGCCGATCATCTCCGCGATCGACCCGGTGACGACGACGGCCGGCAGGGCGGGATCGAGCGTGCCCCAGGCGCGCTTCATCGCGCCCTCGGTCCCCTCGCGGCCCAGCTCCTCCTCGCCGAGCCCGGTGACGACGATGGGCAGCTCGTGCGGCGGCAGCGCGTCGGTATAGTGCAGGACGGAGGTGACGGGCAGGTTCTCGCAGCCCACCGGGCCGTCGATCACCACCTGCAGCCCCTTGACCGCGGTAAAGGCATAGACCGCGCCCCAGTAGCCACCCGCCCGGTCGTGATCCTGGATCAGCATCAGATCATTTCCTCGGCCTTGCGCGCCCGCGCGGCCTTGTCGAGCTTCTTCTGGTGGATCTCCCTGAAGTCGGGACGCAGCTTCGGCGGCCCTTCCCAGATCCCGGCCGCGTCGCCGGTGCCGACGCCCTCGAAGAAGGCCTTCATCCCGTCCATGCGGGCCTTGTTGGCGATCGCCGCGTTGACCACCTGCGCCAGCGACCCGGCCCCGGCCGGCCCCATCAGCGGCCGCGCCGAGATCAGGTTCGTGAAATAGAGCGCGGGCAGGCCAAGCGCCTTGGCCTTCTGCACAACCGGCGTCGTGCCGATGGCCAGATCCGGCCGCACCGCCTCCATCGCCGCGAGGTCGTCCTCAAGGCTGGCGCGGAAGGTCACCTTCACGCCGCGCGATTCCAGCCAGTCGCGGTCGCTGTCCGACCACGGCGTGCGGGCGCAGGCCGTGCCGACGTAAGGCACATCGGCGCCGCTCTCGATCAGCAGCCGCGCGACCAGAAGCTCGCTGCCCTCGTAGCCCGAAACGGTGATCGTTCCCTTCACCCGCGCGCCGTCGAGCGCCGCCCGGATCGCCGGCAGCACCGCGTTCTGCGCCGCCGCCGCCCTGCCGGGGTCGAGGCCGAAGGCACGGCCGATCTCGGCCAGCCATCCGGCCGTTCCGTCAAGACCGACCGGCGCGCTTCCCACCACCGGCCGGCCGGCGGCGGCGAACTCGCGGATCGCGGCGACGTAGAACGGATGGATCGCCGCCACCGCCCCGCAGTCGAGCGCGGCGTAAAGCTCCCGCCACTCGCGGCACGGCACCACCGGCCCCGCCGCCAGCCCCATCGGCGCCAGCATCGCCCCGATCGCCATCGGATCGGCCGGGAACATCTCGCCCAGAAGCGTCACCGTCGGCCGGTCGGACCTGCCGCCCCTCGGCGCCGGGACCGGTCCGGCCTCGGCCTCGGCCCTGGCATATTTCAGCATCGCGCCGGCCAGCACGTCCTTGGCCTCGGCATGGGTCGGCACGCCGAAACCCGGAACATCGATCCCGACGATGCGCACCCCGTTGATCTCGGACGGCAGGAGCTTCAGCGGCACGCCCGAGGCCGTCGGCACGCAGAGGTTCGTCACCACCACCGCGTCGTAGCGGTCGGGATCGGCCAGTTCGTGCACCGCGTCGCGGATGTCCTCGAAGAGCTTCCCGGTGACGAGCGTCTCGGAGTTGAAGGGGACATAGCCCACGGACCGGCGGGCGCCGTAGAAATGCGAGACGAAGGTCAGCCCGTAGACGCAGCAGGCGCTGCCCGACAGCACCGTCGCCACCCGCCGCATCCGCAGGCCCACGCGCAGGCTGCCGAAGGCGGGACACATCGACTGAGGCTTGTCATGCGGTCCCTGCGGATAGTCGCGCGCGAACTGGTCGAGGATGTCGGACTTGCCCGCGCGCCGCGCCGCGGCCTCCATCTCGGCCGCCCCTGCGTGGCAGCCCATGCCGTCGCCGCTGCCCGGCGCCGCCGGCGCGGCCTCCGGGGCAGTGCCGGCGCCGAGCATCACCTCGGTCCGGTCCGCCCCGTCATAGGCCACCTCGGCCGTCATGCCCGGGCCGCCTCGTGCGGCGCTGCCCGCCGTTCCGCCGCGGGCACGTGCCGGGGCGCAGCCCGGGGCGCTTCCCGGCCGGGGGGCGTTTCCATGATCTCGCGGTAGAGATCGCGCAGGAGCCGCGGGCAGGCCGTCTCCACCCGGGCCAGCCCGGCATCCCAGCGTGCGAGGTCCTGAAGGTCAAACATCGTCGTAGACCACTTCCAGCGAAGCCTTCGGGGCGGAGTTCTTGCCGCGCATGTCGCCATCCGTCGCGGGTTCGAGGACGAAGCCCGCCCCGGTCGTCTCGGCGCTGAACAGCGCCAGCAGTTCGTCCTGCGTCAGGGGCTTCGGCCGCAGCGGCGGCGCCCCGGCCACGTTCGCGGCCAGTTCCTCGAACAGGGGGCCCCACTGCGTCGCGTGGCTGCCGACGATCTGGTAGTTCGCCGATTTCCGGCGCAGGTCGTCATCGGCCGGGATGCTGGCAAGCACCGGGATGTTCACCGCCCTGGCAAAGGCGGCCGCCTCGCCCGTCCCGTCATCCTTGTTGATGACGATCCCCGCGACCCCCACATTGCCGCCGAGCTTGCGGAAGTATTCCACCGCCGAGCAGACGTTGTTGGCAACATAGAGCGACTGCAGGTCGTTCGAGCCGACGATGATGACCTTCTGCGCCATGTCGCGGGCAATCGGCAGGCCGAAGCCGCCGCACACCACGTCGCCGAGGAAGTCCAGCAGAACGTAGTCGAAATCCCAGTCGTGGAAGCCGAGCTTCTCCAGGAGCTCGAAGCCGTGGATGATTCCGCGCCCGCCGCAGCCGCGGCCCACCTCAGGGCCCCCAAGCTCCATCGCGAAGACCCCGCCGCGCTTGAAGCAGACATCGCCGATCTTCACCTCCTCGCCCGCCAGCTTCTTGCGGGTCGAGGTCTCGATGATCGTCGGGCAGGCCTTGCCGCCGAAGAGAAGCGAGGTCGTGTCCGACTTCGGGTCGCAGCCGATGAGAAGGACGCGCCTGCCCATCTCGGCCATCATGTGGCTCAGGTTCGCCAGCGTGAACGACTTGCCGATCCCGCCCTTGCCGTAGATCGCGATGATCTGGGTCTTCTTCGTCGGCTCGGTGGCCGGAACCTCGAGTGTCGGCTCGGCCGCCTCCGCGCGCAGCCGCTCGTCGAAGGCCTTCAGGTTCGGCACGTCGAGGGTCATTGGACGGCGCTCCAGTCGAGGATCATCTTCAGGCAGGCGGCATCGGTGAAGGCCGTCTCGTAGGCCGCCTCGGCCCCCGCGGCGGGGCGGACATGGGTGATCAGGCCATCGAGCGACAGCGCGCCGGATTCGATCAGCGCCCGCGTGGCGATCATGTCCTCGGGCGTCCATTCCGCCGCGACGCGCAGGCGCGCCTCCTTCATGAAGGCGGGAGGATAGGCAAAGCTCAGGGGCTGCGTGTAGAAGCCGGCCAAGACGATCTCGCCGCCCTTGGCGATGCGCCCGATCAGCGCGTTGATCAGCCCGCCGTCGCCCGAGGCATCGTAGATCGCGCCGTAGTCGCGGCGGGGGTCGTCATCGGGATGGATCACGTCATAGCCGGTGGCGCCCTCGCGCCGCGCGGCGCTGGTCTCCCAGACGGTCGGCGGGCGGCCGCCGGCGGCGATGGTCAGCCGCGCCAGCAGGCGGCCCAGGGCACCATGCCCGACGATCAGCTCCGGCAGCCGGTGGTCGAGCCCCGCGATCGCGTGCCGCGCGGTGGCGGCAAGCGCCAGCAGCGCGCCCTGCGCGCCGAGCGACCGGTCGATGCGCGTGGCGCGCGGCCCGGCCGAGACAATGCGGCGGGACGCCCCCCCGAACAGACCGCGCGGACCCTGATAGCAGTTCGCCCCCGGGACGAAGACCCAGTCCCCGGCCGTGAAACCCGAACCCGGGCCGGCCTCGACAACCTCGCCGGCCGATTCGTAGCCCGGCACCAGCGGATAGCCCATGCCGGGGAACGGCGGCATCTCGCCCGACCAGAACAGCCGCTCGGTGCCGGTCGAAATCCCCGACCAGGCGACGTCGACGACGATCCCGTCGGCGCCGGGCGGAACCAGTTCGGCCTCGCCGAGTGAAAGAGCCTTCGGTCCCGCGACGATGACGGCCTTGGTGTGCAAGCCCCAGCTCCCCTCGATCGGTCGATCGGCGGCGCGGCCGCAGACTCGCGGCCACTCCCGCAATTGTCACATTATGCTGACGTTCGCTTCTGTCAATCCAAATTGACAGTCTGCGCCGCGATCCCCGCGCCGCCGGGCGCCCGCCCGGCCGCCGGCCGGCGGGCCGTGATCGCGCTGGCGATGAAGGGACGATAGCCCGGACGGTGCCGCAGGTCGGTGAATCCGGCCCGTTCGAGAAGCCGCGCGATCTCGTCCGGCGCCCGCGTCCGTCCGGTGCGCATGGCCAGCGTATAGACGGCGAAATAGGTGTCGGTGATCGGATCGGGATGCCGGTCGCCCCCCGACATCGGTTCGGACAGGATCAGCAGCCCGCCCTCCGGCAGCGCGTCGCGGGCTGCGCGCAGCAGGCGCAGCACCGTGTCGTCCTCGTGGTCGTAGAGGACGCGGATCAGGCTGATCGCATCGGCGCCGCGCGGCAGGGGATCGCTGCGGAAGTTCCCCGCATGCAGGCTGATCCGCCCGCCGCCCGTATCGGCGGCGGCCAGGACATCGGGCAGGTCGAACAGCATCAGCTCCAGATCCGGATGCGCCCGGCCCGCCGCGGCAAGGAAGGCCCCGCTGCCGCCGCCGACATCGAGAAGCCGCCTGACCCCGCGCAGATCGACAAGCCGCAGCGTCTCCTCGGCGACGAGGGTCTGGGTCTCGGTCATCAGCCGCGAATAGGCGGCGGCCTGCCCGGCCCCGGCCCCGCCGCCGAAGACATAGGGCCAGAACGCCGCCAGCGCCGGTTCCGTCCCGCCGCGGAAGAAGGACGCGGGGTCGGCGAGATCGCCATAGAGGATGCCGTGGTGACGGATCATGCCCTCGATCCCAGGCACCGCGAGGATCAGCCTGCCGCGCCGCGTCGCGCGGACCCGCCCGGCCCGCGTGATCCGCAGGAGCCCCGTCGCCGCCGCGCCGCGCAGCAGGACAGCGAGCCTGTCGCGCGGCACCCCGCAGCGGCGGCAAAGCGCGTCCGGGTCGTCCTCGCCCGCGCAGACGGCATCCAGGACGCCGGTCTCGACGATCCCGGCCAGGATCTGCGTCCGCACGAATCCGGCCATCAGGTCGAAGATCGCCACCGCCTCGCGCCGCGCGATCCGGCGCAGGCCGGGCGTCCTGGCGGCCCAGGCGATGAAGGCGGGGCTGTCGAGCAGCCGGCTCAGCGGGCCGCGCCAGGACCTCCCCTCCAGGGCTGACCGCGGCGCCGCCCTGTCCGCCGCGTCCATGTCAGGCTCGCGCGCCCGCTCCGCCGGCATGGGCGGCGGCCGGTGTCACCGGTGTCATGCGCTCGGCATAGCGCCGCACGAGCTGCGCCAGCGCGGCCTCGCCGGGGCAGGACGGGATCGAGGCGATGGCGCCCGACAGGATGTCCTCCAGCCGCCGGATCGCGCCCGGCACGCCGAGAATCGTCACCGCGTTCGGCCGCCGGTGCGCATCGTCCTGATGCGCCGGCTTTCCCAGCGTCTGCGCGTCGCAGAGCGCGTCGCGAAGGTCGTCGGCAACCTGGAACGCCTCGCCGATGCGGGCGCCGAGTTCCTCCCAGGGTTCGGGGTCATGCCCCGCCGCGACGGCCCCCATCTGGGTCGCGGCAACGAACAGCGATCCGGTCTTGGCCCGGTGATAGGCCGACAGGTCGATCACCGGCTCGTTTTCCCAGCCCTGCCCGGCGCAGATACCGCCCGGCATACCCGAATGCGCCGCAAGAATCCGGATCAGGTGCAGCGCGCGCGCCGCGTCCTTCGCGTCCGCCTCCGCCGCCGCGGCGAGCGTGCGGAAGGCCAGGAAGATCAGGCTGTCGCCCGTCAGCACGGCCACCGGCTCGCCGAAGGCGCGGTGGACGGAGGGCTTGCCCCGCCGCAGGTCCGCGTCATCGAAACAGGGCAGGTCGTCGTGGACGAGGCTCGCCGAATGGACAAGCTCCAGCGCCGCGGCCGCCGCATCCGCCAGGGCCGGGCGGTCGTCGCCGCAGGCGGCCGCCACCGACAGGAGGATCGTGGGGCGGATGCGCGCACCCCCTGGCGAGACCGCGTAGTCGAGCGACCGCGCCAGCTTCGGTGGCGCCGGGCGGCCGGTCGCAGCACGGATCGCGTTGCCGATTGCCGCCTCGATGCGCTGCTGCATGGACGCCCCCCGCGCGGCGGCGGCGCAGTCGTGTCAACTGTCCCGACCGCCTGATGTGTAACTCATGCTGGACATAATCCGGCCGTCTGTCAACATTCGGCAATGCCCGGGATCGACAGGACCATCGTCATCATCGGCGCGGGGGCGGGGGGCCTTGCCGCCGCGATGATCCTCGCCGCGGCCGGCGCCGCCGTGACCGTGGTCGAATCCGCGCCCGTCCCCGGCGGCAAGATGCGCCGGGTTCCGGGGCCGGCGGGGCCGGTCGAGGCCGGCCCGACGGTGCTGACCATGCTCGACGTGTTCGAGGACCTCTTCGCGCGCGCCGGCGAGCGGCTGGCGGACTGGATCGCGGCCACGCCCCAGCCCGTGATCGCGCGCCATTTCTGGGCCGACGGGGCGCGGCTCGACCTCTCCGCCGACCCCGCCGTCAGCGCGGCCTCGATCCGCGCCTTCGCCGGCCCCGATGCGGAACGGCAGTTCCTGCGCTTCCGTGCAACCGCGGAACGCCTGCACCGGGCCTTCGAGGGGCCGGTGATCCGCGCCCCCCGCCCCGCCGCCCTCCGTGCGGCGCTGAATGCCCTGCGCGCGCCGTCCCTCTGGCCATGGCTCCTGCCGGGACGACCGCTCGACGCCATGCTGCGGCGGAGCTTCCGCGATCCGCGCCTCGCCCAGCTCTTCGGGCGCTACGCAACCTATGTCGGCGGCTCGCCCTTTGCCGCGCCCGCGGTCCTTGCCCTGATCTGGCGCGCCGAGGAGGCCGGCGTCTGGGTGCCCGCGGGCGGCATGAGCGGGCTTGCCCGCGCCATGGCCGCGGTCGCCGAACGGAACGGCGCGGTCTTCCGCTACGGCGCCGAGGCGCGGCGGATCCTGGCCCCGGCGGGCAGGGTCGAAGGCGTCGCGCTCGCCGACGGAACCGTCCTGCGCGCGGACGACGTGGTCTTCAACGGCGATCCGGCGGCGCTCACGGCCGGCCGGCTCGGTCCAGACGCCGCGCGCGCCGTGCCGCCATCGGCCTGCCGGCCGCGCAGCCTGTCGGCCTGGGTCTGGAGCTTCACCTCCCGCCCCGCGGGCCCCGATCTCGACTACCACAACGTCTTCTTCGCCCGCGATCCGGCGGCCGAACACGGGCCGATCGCCCGCGGCCGGATGCCCGACGACCCCACCCTCTACCTCTGCGCCCAGGACCGCGCCGGCGGCCGCCGCCCCGCGGGCCCGGAACGCTTCGAGATCATCATGAATGCACCGGCGACGGCCGCCTGCGCCGCCGCGGTGGATGCCAGGGAGTACCGCTCATGCCTGCTGCGGACCTTCGCGACCCTGAGGGACAGGTTCGGCCTGACCTTCGACCCCCTGCCGTGGCCGCCGGACCTGACCGGCCCGCGGCAGTTCGCGGCGATGTTTCCCGGCAGCGGGGGCGCGCTCTATGGCCGTTCGCCGCACGGGACCTTCGCGGCCTTCCGCCGGCCGCCGGCGCGGACGGCGGTCGCGGGACTGTGGCTGGCGGGCGGGGGGACGCATCCGGGCGCCGGGGTGCCGATGGCGGCGCTGTCCGGCCTGCACTGCGCGCAGTCGATCTTGAAGGCCCGCCCCGCTTCGACCTCGATGTCCCGCCGGACGGCTATGCCTGGTGGTACGTCGACGGCGTTTCCGACGACGGAAGCCGCGCGCTCTCGGTCATAGGGTTCATCGGCTCGGTCTTTTCGCCCTGGTACCGCTGGTCCGGCCGGCGCAATCCCGACGACCACTGCTGCATCAACGTCGCCACCTACGGGCCGGGCGGACGCTTCGCGATGACCGACCGGGGCGCGGGCGCGCTGCGCCGCAGCCGGACCGAGCTGCGCGTCGGCCCCTCGCGCATGGCCTGGGACGGCGGGCGGCTGATGATCGAGGTCGATGAACTCGCCGCCCCGCCCCTGCCGGGCCGCCTGCGCGGCCGGATCGCGGTGACGCCCGCCGCGCTCACCACCTTCGCCACCACCCTCGACGTCCAGGCCCGCCACGTCTGGCGTCCCTTCGCGCCGGTGGCCCGCATCGAGGTGGACCTCAACCGCGGCTGGCAGTGGCGGGGGCACGCCTATTTCGACGGCAACTTCGGCCTCGCCGCGCTCGAGGACGACTTCCGCTACTGGACCTGGGGCCGCTTCCCGGCCGGCGACGGCACCGCCGTCTTCTACGACGGGGAACGCCGCGACGGCGGGCGGATCGCGCTCGCGATGCGCTTCGGGCCGGACGGCTCCGCCATCCCCGCGCCGGCGCCGCCGCTCGCGCGCCTCGCCCGCACCTTCTGGGGCGTCCGCCGCGAGACGCGGGCCGATCCCGGCTTCCGCCCCCGGCAGGTCCGGGGCCTTCTCGACGCGCCCTTCTACGCCCGGTCGCTGGTCGAGACCCGGCTCGACGGGCAGACGACGCGGGGCGTGCACGAGGTCCTCGACCTCGACCGCTTCGCCTCGCCGCTGCTCAAGCCGATGCTGGCCCTGCGCGTGCCGCGCCGCCGCTCGTGGCGCTTCCCCGAAGGCTAGGCCGCCCCGGCCGCGGGGTTGCGCCGCCAGACCGACCAGTTCAGCGCCGCCGCGATGCTGCACCAGGCCAGATAGGGCACGAACATCAGGCCGGCGATCGCGTCGAGCCGCCAGAAGGCCACCGTCGTGGCGGCGACCGACAGCCACAGGCAGAGGATGACCACCATCCCCGCCCGCATCCGCCGGAGCCCGAAGAATACCGGCGTCCACAGCGTGTTGCAGGCGATCTGGAGCGACCACAGCGCCAGCGCCTGCCCCGAACCTGGCAGCGCCGCGACCCGTGTCGCCGACCACGACATCAGGACGTAGAGGACCGTCCACACGGTCGGGAACACCCAGTCCGGCGGCGTCCATGACGGGCGGTCGAGGCTGCGGTACCAGTCGCCGGGCTGGAACATCGCACCGGTCGCAGCCGCGGCGCAACAGGCGCCGAAGAACGTCGCGAAAACCCACCAGTCCATCGCCTCTCCCTCCCCGGTGCCCGGCCTAGGCAGCCCCCGTCCCCGCCTGCGCGCCCGCGCGGCGCCGCTCGCGGTCGCGCGCCTCGAGGTCGGCGAGAAGCCGCAGCAGCGCCTCGCCGCGCCCGGCCGGACGCGGCGCGCCCTCCGCCGCAGCCTCGACAAGGAACGCCGCCTCGGGCTCGGGCCGGGCATAGACCGTCGCCGGCAGCGGCAGCAAGGGGCTGAGCCCGCCGCGCAGGAACGACAGCGCAAGCAGCGCGGCCTTGCGCCCGGCCGAGGTATGCGCCCGCTGCGAGATCGCGTCGAACCCGTTGCGCTCCACCGCACCGCCGATGGCCGCATAGCAGTGCCGCGCCGCGTAGATCGCCGGGCGGCAGGTCAGGGGCAGGCGCGGGATCCCCGCCTCGGCCCGGAAGTAGAGGTCGCCCGCCCGGCGCAGGAGCCGCCGCGTCATCCGCCGCAGCTCGGGCCCGTCGCGCGGATCGCGCAGGAAGGCCCCGGGGTCGATCCCCGCCTCCGCGAACCATTCGAGCGGCAGGTAGAGCCGCCCCGCCCGCGCGTCCTCGCCGATATCGCGGGCGATGTTGGTCAGCTGCATGGCGAGGCCAAGGTCGCAGGCCCGGGCAAGCGCCTGCCGGTCGCGCACCCCCATCAGGACGCACATCATGACCCCGACCGAGGCCGCCACCCGCGCCGAATAGGCCAACACGTCCGACAGCGTCCGGCAGCGCCGGCCGTCGGCGTCCCAGGCAAAGCCCTCGAGCAGCGCCTCGGGAAGGGCGCGGGGCATGTCGGTCTCGGCGACGACGGCGGCGAAGGCGCGGTCGGCGGCGGCCCCGGCCGGCCGACCCGCATAGACGGCGTCGAGCCGGTCGCGCAGCCGCAGCACGGCGCCGGTCTTCTCGGCCTGCTCGTCCACCGCGTCGTCGGCCAGCCGGCAGAAGGCGTAGAGCGCGAGCGCCCGGTCCCGCACCCGGGCCGGCATCAGCAGGGAGGCCGCATGGAAACTGCGCGAGCCGGTGCGGATCGCGGCGCGGCAGTGCTCGAGGTCAGCGGGCGCGATCATCGCCGCTACTCCGCCGCCAGGTCCAGCGCCGCGCGCAGCGGCGGCAGGCCGGTGTCGGGAACCAGCTTTGCCAGCACCTCGGCCGAGGTCACCACCCCCGGCAGGCCCGCGCCGGGATGGGTTCCTGCGCCGACGAGGAACAGGCCCGGCAGGTCCTCGGACACGTTGTGCGGCCGGAACCATGCCGACTGCAGGATGCGCGGCTCGATCGAGAACCCGCAGCCGTGCGGGGACAGGTAGCGGTCGCGGAAGGTTTCCGGCGTGAAGACGAGGCTTTCGGTGACGCGCGCGCCAAGTCCCGGCAGGAGCGACCGCTCCAGCACCTCCTCGACGCGGCGGCGGTAGGGTTCGGCCTCCGCCGCCCAGTCCACCGGTTCGGCATGGCCGAGATGGGGGACCGGGCTCAGCGCATAGAACGTGTCGCACCCCGCGGGCGCGCAGGACGGGTCGGTGACCGAGGGCCGGTGGACATATAGGCTCATGTCCGCCGCCAGCCTGCCCTTGATGAAGATGTCCCGCGTCAGCCCGCGGTAGCGCGGGCCGTTGAGGATCGTGTGGTGGCCGACGTCGGGCCACAGGCCGCGGCTGTCGGCCGTGCCGAAATACCAGATGAACAGCCCCATCGACCAGCGCGCGCGCGCCAGGCGCCGCGTGTTCCACCGCTTCCGGCGCAGGCCCGGCAGCAGGCGGTCGTAGGTGTGGCCGGCGTCCGCGTTCGAGACCACGATGTCGGCGGCGATGCGGCGCCCGCCGGCAAGCCGCACGCCGGCGGCGCGCCCGCCCTCGAGCAGGATCTCGGCCACCTCCGCCCCGAACAGGTAGGACACGCCCAGCCGCTCGCCGGCGGCCTGCATCGCCTGCGCCAGCGCCGCGACGCCGCCCATCGCGTAGTGCACGCCGAAGGCGCTCTCGAGGTGGTTGACGAGCGCATACATCGAGGTGACGTGGAACGGGTCGCCGCCGATGAAGAGGGGGTGGAAGGACAGCGCCATCCGCAGTCTCTCGTCGCGCACGCGCGCCGCGGCATGGGCATGGATCGAGCGGTCGGCGCGCAGCCGCGCGAAGGTCGGCAGCACCCGGATCAGGTCGCCGAGCCGGTTCATCGGGCGCCGCCCGAGGTTCTCGAAGCCGAAGCGGTAGCGGATCTCGGCATCCCGGCAGAACCGCTCCCAGCCGGCCACGTCGCCGGGCGCCAGCCGCCGCACCTCCTCGCGCATCGCCTCGGGCGAGCCGCGCACGGTGAAGCGGCTGCCGTCCGGCCAGCGGATCTCGTAGAAGGGATCGAGGGGCACGAGGGCGACGTCGCTGTCGAAATCCATGCCGCAGGCCGCCCAGAGGTCGCGGAAGACCTGCGGCACGGTCACGATCGTCGGCCCGAGGTCGAAGCGGTGGCCGCCCGCGCGGATCGCCGTCCCGCGCCCGCCCGGACCGTCGAGGCGATCGGCGACGGTGACGCGATAGCCCTTCGCGGCAAGCCGCATCGCGGCCGCAAGACCGCCCAGTCCCGCACCGATGACGCAGGCATGGGGCCGCTCCGCTACCGCGCCCGGCTGGCTCCGGCCGAACTGCGCCCGGGTCTCTTGTGCCATCATGCGCACAGACTAGACTGTCCAGTCTAATTTACAACTCGGCAAATTCTGCCTGCGCCCCGGATCAGGGGGCTTCATTCGCGGCGCCACGAGTGTAAATCTGTGTTGACAACCGGCGGGGGGAGTGCCGACCATCCAGACCGTGACCCTGTCCCTGTTCAGATTTGCGACCCTGTCCGGCCGGCTCTGGGCGCTGGGCCAGATGGGCGCCGCAAGGCTGGCCTTCTCACGGATGCCGGAGGCCCGCTTCTGGAAGCTCTGCGGATCGGGCACGGGCGAGGGCTTCACGCCGCGGCCCAACACCGCCGTATGGGCGATCCTCGCCGCCTGGGATGACGAGGCAACGGCCCGCCGGATGACCGCCGCGGCCCCCGTGTTCCGCCGCTGGCGCGCCCGCGCGGCCGAGGACTGGACGGTCTTCCTCGCCCCCGTTCAGGCGCGCGGCCGGTGGTCGGGTGTGGAACCCTTCGCGCCCTCGGGCCGGCCCGTCGCGGGGCCGCTCGCCGCCCTGACCCGGGCGACGATCCGGCCCTCGGTCCTGCTGCGGTTCTGGGGCCGGGTGCCCGACATCTCGGCGGTGATCGGGCAGGACCGCAACGTGGTCTTCAAGATCGGCATCGGCGAGGTCCCCTGGCTGCACCAGGTGACGTTCTCGATCTGGCCCGATGCCGCGGCGATGGCCGCCTTCGCGCGCGGCGACGGCCCGCATGGCCGCGCGATCAGGGCCGTCCGCGAGGAAGGCTGGTTCCGCGAGGAACTCTACGCCCGCTTCGCCATTCTCGGCGACGCCGGCACATGGCAGGGCGGACGCCCGCTGGAAAGGATTGCCCCGGCATCATGAGCCCCGCCTATCCCTTCTCGGCCATCGTCGGCCAGGACGAGATGAAGACGGCCCTGATCCTGACTTCGGTCGATCCCGCGATCGGCGGCGTCCTCGTCTTCGGCGACCGGGGCACCGGCAAGTCCACGGCGGTGCGCGGCCTCGCCGCGCTCCTGCCGCCGATCCGCGTCGTCGAGGGCTGCCCGGTGAACTCGGCCAGACCGGAGGACGTGCCCGACTGGGCCGGCCCGGTCGGCCGCCGCATCGTCCGCCGCCCGACCCCGGTCGTCGATCTGCCGCTCGGGGCGACCGAGGACCGGGTGACGGGGGCCCTCGACATCGAAAGCGCGCTGGTCCAGGGCGTCAGGCGGTTCCAGCCCGGCCTGCTCGCACAGGCCAACCGCGGCTACCTCTACATCGACGAGGTGAACCTGCTCGAGGATCACATCGTGGACCTTCTCCTCGATGCCGCGGCCTCGGGCGAGAACGTGGTGGAGCGCGAGGGGATCTCGGTGCGCCACCCCGCCCGCTTCGTGCTGGTCGGGTCGGGCAACCCCGAGGAGGGCGAACTTCGCCCCCAGCTTCTCGACAGGTTCGGCCTGTCAGTCGATGTCACCTCGCCGCGCGACATCGAGACCCGGATCGAGGTGATCCGCCGCCGCACCGCCTTCGACGCCGATCCCGAGGGCTTCTGCCGCCGCTGGCGCGGCAGGGACGGGGCGACGCGCAACCGCATCCTCGCCGGGCGCGAGCGGCTCGCCACGATGCCGACGCCCGAGGGCTTCCTGCGCGACAGCGCTTCCCTCTGCCTCGCCCTCGGCGCCGACGGGCTGCGCGGCGAGCTGACGCTGGTGCGCGCCGCCCGCGCGCTCGCCGCCTACCAGGACGACCCCGCCCCCGGCCGGCCGCACCTGCGCCGGGTCGCGGCCGCCGCCCTGCGGCACCGCCTGCGCCGCGACCCGCTGGACGAGGCCGGGTCGGAGGCCCGCGTGGCGCGCGCCGTCGCGGAGGTCCTCGGGTGAGGCCGGGGGCCGAGGCGCTGCAAAGGGCGGTCCGCGCGGCCGAGATCCTGGCCGTGGCCGGCCCCGCCGTGGGCGGGCTCTGGCTGCGCGCCGCCGCCGGTCCGGCCCGCGAGGGGCTGCTCGCCGCACTGGCCGCCGCGGTGCCCCTGATCCGCATCGGCCCGCAGACCGGCGACGAGGCGCTCTATGGCGGCATCGACCTTGCCGCCACGCTCGCCGCCCGCCGGCCGGTCCGGCGCGCGGGGCTGATCGGGCGCGGCGGCATCGTCGTGCTGACGATGGCCGAACGCTGCCCGCCCGCCCTCGCCGCCCGGCTCGGCCTCGCGATCGACGAGGGCAGGATCGCGGTCCTCGCCCTCGACGAGGGCGCGGCGACCGAGGAGGTTCCGCCCGCCGCGCTGACCGACCGGCTGGGTCTCTTCGCCAGCCTCGAGGGCGTCGCCTTCGACCCCGCCGCCCCCGGCATCTCGTCCGGCCGCATCGCCTCGGCGAGGGACGGGCCGGCGCCGGACCCGGCCACGGGCGCGGCGCTGCGTGCGCTGACCCGCGCCGCCGCAGAACTCGGCATCGCCTCGCCGCGCGCCGTCCTCGCTGCCCTTCAGGCGGCCCGCGCGAATGCCGCGCTCGAGGCCCGCCGCGCGGTCGGCGAGGACGACCTCCGCACCGCGGCCGTCCTCACCCTCGCCCACCGCGCCCTTCCGCCGGAGGCGGCCGCGGCGCCGCCGCCCGAGCCGCCCGCCCCGCCCGAGTCCGGGCCGGGCGAAGACCGAAGCGACGCGCCCGCCTCCGGCCGCAGCCCGGACGAGCTTCTGGTCGAGGCCGCCCGCGCCGCCCTGCCGGCCGGCCTGCTTGCCGGGCTTTCCGCGGGACGCGCCGCCCGCGCGGCGCGCGGCGCCGGCGGCGCCGGGGCGGTGCGCGCCGGCAACCGGCTCGGCCGCCCGCTGCCGTCGCGCCCCGGCCGGCCCTCGGCCGCCCGGCGCATCGACCTCGTCGCGACCCTGCGCGCCGCCGCGCCGCACCAGACCCTGCGCCGCCAGGGGCAGACGGACCCGCGGCCGGTCCTGCTGCGCGCCGACGACCTGCGCATCCGCCGCCATCTCGAAACCTCCGACCGGCTCGTCGTCTTCGTCGTCGATGCCTCGGGATCGTCGGCCCTCGCCCGCCTCGGCGAGGCCAAGGGCGCGGTCGAACTCCTGCTCGGCGAGGCCTATGTCCGCCGCGACCATGTGGCGCTGGTCGCCTTCCGCGGCGCCGGCGCCGAGGTCCTGCTTCCGCCCACCCGCTCGCTCGTCCAGACCAAGCGCCGCCTCGCTTCCCTGCCCGGCGGCGGCGGCACGCCGCTTGCCGCGGGCCTGGCCGCCGGCCTCGCCCTCGCCGCTGCCGCCCGCCGCCGCGGCATGACGCCGGCGCTCGCGATCCTCAGCGACGGGCGCGCCAACATCGCCCTCGACGGGCGGCCGGACCGGCCCGCCGCCGAAGCCGACGCGCTTCGGCTCGCCGCGCGCATCCGCGCCCTCGGCCTGCGGACGGTCGTCATCGATACCGGCAACCGCCCCGGGCCGCAGATGCAGCACCTCGCCGAAAGGCTGGGCGCCGCGGCGATCCCCTTGCCCCGCGCCGATGCGCGGCGGATCGGCGCCGCCGTCGCCGCCGCGGTCTGATCCCCATGCGCTTCGCCCAGCTGCCGCAGGACTGGCCGGGCCGGGCGGCCTCCGCCGAGGTGCGCTCGGGCGGGATCAGCTGGCACGTCCAGAGACTGGGCGCGGGCCCCCTCGTCCTCCTGCTCCACGGGGCGGGGGCCTCGACCCATACCTGGCGCCACATCCTGCGGGACCTGGCGCGGGACTTCTCCGTCCTCGCCGTGGACCTGCCCGGCCAGGGCTTCACCTCCCTGCCCGATCCCGCCCAGGCCTCGCTCGAAGGCATGACGGCGGCGCTCGCCCGCCTCCTGCGCGACCTCGGCGCCGATCCGGCGGCGATCGTCGGCCATTCCGCCGGGGCGGCGGTCGCGCTGAACCTCGCGCCGCGCCTGCCCGTCCGCCCCCGGGCCGTCGTCGCGATCAACCCCTCGCTCGGATCGTTCGAGGGCATCGCGGGCTGGCTCTTTCCGGTGGCGGCGAAGCTGCTTGCGCTCAACCCCTTCGTTCCCGGCGCCTTCGCCCGGCTTTTCGGCACCGGCAGACGGGTGGAGCGGCTGATCGCCTCGACCGGCTCGCAAATCGAGCCCGAGGGCGTGGCGCAGTACCGCCGGCTGGTCGCCGACCCCGCCCATGTCGCCGGCACGCTGGCGATGATGGCGCGCTGGACGCTCGACCCGCTGCTCGGCCGCCTGCCCGCCATCGACATCCCGGTGCTGTTCATCCTCGGGGCCGGGGACCGCGCGGTCCCGCCCGCCCAGTCCGCGGCGCAGGCCCGGCGGATGCCGGACGCCCGGGTGGTCCGGCTCGACGGCTTCGGCCATCTCGTCCACGAGGAGGCGGCGCAGGACGTGCTTGCGGCGCTGGTCCCGTTCCTGAAGGAATGCACCGCGCCCGGACGGCCGCCGGGGCCCTAACCCGCCGCCGCGGCGGCCGCCGGCCCGGCGGCCCCGCCGAGGATCGCCTGCGCGTGGTCGCGCATGTAGATGCGCAGCCAGGGCGTGAACCGCGCCGGCGCGGCCGCGATCTCGGCCATCAGTTCCGCGACCCCGATCCAGCGCGCCTCGGCGACCTCCGCCGGGTTCGGGCGGAACGGGATGGCGCGCGGCACCTCGGCCGCGAACAGGTCCACGACCTCGTGCTCGGTCATCCCGCCGCCGACATCGGCCCGGTACTCGATCCGCCCGCGGGGCCCGAGCGCGACGCCCGCGATCCCCAGCTCCTCGCGCAGCCGCCGCACGGCGCAGTCCGCCGGCGCCTCCTCCCACATCGGATGGGTGCAGCAGGTGTTCGCCCACAGGCCGGGCGTGTGGTACTTCGTCGCCGCGCGCTTCTGGATCAGCATGCTGCCGCCGCTCAGGAGGAACACCGAGACGGCCCTGTGCCGCAGGCCAAGGCGGTGCGCCTCGATCTTGTCGACCGGGCAGAGGCGGCCGGACCGCCAGGCCGGGATGAGTTCGCTCATGTATGTACCGGTGACACGATCCCCAGCAGGTGGGCGATGTTCTTGATCCCGATCCGGATATGCGCCATCGGGCGGGCGCGCACCAGACGCTTGTTCATGTAGGCCTCGAAGGTCAGCCGCTGCACGTCGATGTCATGGCACAGGCTGACGAAGCGCTCGCGCCGCTCGTCCGATCGGTAGTAGGCGTCCTGCATCGACCGCAGCACGCGGAAGACCGTCTTGTGCTCCTTCATGAACAGCCGGCGCGCCAGCGCCAGGTCGCGCGCGCGCCCGCTCGCCAGCGCCGACTGCACCGCCGTCGCGGCGACGCGGCCGCCGACCATCGCGTAATAGATGCCCTCGCCCGAGGACGGGGCGACGACGCCGGCCGCATCCCCGGCCAGAACCACGTCGCGGCCGTTGTCCCAGCGGTCGAGCGGCCGCAGCGGGATCGGGGCGCCTTCCCGGCGGATCGTCTCGCAGCCCTCAAGCCCTTCGGCGCGGCGCAGGTCGGCGGTGGCGTGCTTGAGGTCCACCCCGTCGCGCCCGGTGCCCATGCCGACCGACAGCGTCGGTCCGTGCGGGAACATCCAGCCGTAGAAATCCGGGCTGATCCGCCCGTCATAGACGACATCGCAGCGCGCGGGGTCGTAGGCCGGGTCGTCGAGCGGCGCGCGGACGATCTCGTGATAGGCGATGACATAGGGGATCCGGTCGCCGCCCGGCACCTCGGCGCGCGCGACATCCGACCTTGCGCCGTCCGCCCCGATGACGAACCGGCAGGCCAGCCGCCGGATCGCGCCGCCGGCACGGTCGCGGTAGGCGACCTCCGGCCCTTCGGCCGTGCGCTCGACGGCCACGAACGTCCCCGCGACGCGCTCCGCGCCCGCCTCCGCCGCCCGCGCGCGCAGGAACTCGTCGAAATGCTCGCGGTCCACCATGCCGACGAAGCCGCCCTCGATGTGGATGTCCACCCGCCGCCCGGTCGGCGAGATCATCCGCGCGCAGTTGACCCGCGCCACGATCTGGCTGTCGGGGATGCGGAAATCCTCGATCAGGCGCGGCGGGATCGCGCCGCCGCAGGGCTTGATCCGGCCCATCCGGTCCAGCAGCGCGACGCTGCGGCCGGCGCGGGCGAGGTCCTCGGCCGCCGTCGCCCCCGCCGGGCCGCCGCCCACGACAACCACATCGTAGCGCATCGTCATTCCCCCGGAACCAGCGCGGCCGGCGGCCGCATGCGGACGCCGCCGAGGATGCGCGCGGCCATCCAGGCCGAGACGAGGAAGAGCCCCGCCTCGATCAGGAACACGCCGCCGAAGGCCTCCGCCGCCGGCAGGCCGCCGCGCAGGATGTCGGCCAGCGCCGCCCCCGCCAGCCCGCCGAACCCGGCCGCGATCGCCTGCGCCGCGCCCCACAGGCCCATCCGCGTGCCCTCGCGCCGCGCGCGCCCCTCGCCCGCCAGCGCCATCATCGCCCCGATCGCCGCCACGGCGAAGACCCCGTTGAAGAAGCCGAGCGCCGCGACCGCCGGAACCAGAAGCGGCAGGCCGGCCTGCCCGAGCGCCGCCAGCGCCACCAGCGCCGCTGCCGAACCGAGGCAGCCCCCCGTCACCCAGGCCCGGAGCGACCCGATCCTCAGCGCCGAGACCGCGAGTCCGGTGACGAGCATGCCGAGGAAGGCCCCGCCGTGCTGCGGGCCGCCGAGGGCAGTCGATTCGCCGGGGCTGAAGCCGAAGACGAGGCCCGCATAGGGCTCGAGGATCAGCTCCTGCATGAAATAGGCCGTCATCGAGAGGAACACGAACAGGGTGAAGTTGCGCGCCCTGCGCTCGCCCCAGATCTCCGCCAGCGCCTGCCGGAACGGCATCGCGTCGGGCTCTCGCCGCGCCTTCACGCGCGCCTCGATCCCGGCCACGGCCAGCGCGGTCAGCGCCACCGCGCCCAGCGCGACGATCGCGACGATCGCCAGCAGCCGCCCGGCGCCGTAGGGCTCGAGGAAATGCCCCACCGTCCCGGCCGTCACCGCGATCCCGCCGATCATCATCAGCCAGGTGATCATCGCCGCCGCCGCCCGCCGCTCGGGCGCGGTCGCCGTCGCCAGCAGCGCCAGCAGCGAGGTGCCCGACGCGCCGACGCCCAGCCCGATCAGCGCATAGGCGATCACCGAGACCGACAGCCCGATCATGAAGCCGGCCGGGAACAGCACCACGCCCAGCGCGGCAAGGAACCCGCCCAGCGCCAGCACCGCCATCCCGCCGATGATGAACCGCGTCCGGCTGCCGCCGCGGTCGCTCAGGAACCCCCAGTTCGGCCGCGTGAGCTGGATGCCGTAGTGGAACGCCACCAGCATCCCCGGCAGGACGGCGGGAAGGGCAAGCTCCACCACCATCAGGCGGTTCAGCGTCGAGGTCGTCAGAACCACCACCGCGCCGAGACTCATCTGGACGAGGCCGAGGCGCAGGATCTGCAGCCAGGAGAGCATCATGGGACCAGCTCCAGCGAACGGATTGCGACCGCCGAGATCATCATCCCGGCGACATAGAGCGTGACGCCCGCCCCGTTGTACCAGGGCGCCAGCGCGGCCGGGTCGCCCAGCAGGCGGCGCATCGCCCGCACCTGAAGCAGGACCAGCACGGCGACCGCCGCGGCATGCAGCGGCCGGCCCCAGACCAGCAGCAGCGCCACCACGACGGCCTGCGGAACCACCATCGCGATGCAGGCGAAACGGGCGGCGACATCCGGGCCCAGCGTCACCGGCAGCGACTGAACGCCATGCAGCCGGTCGCCCTTCAGCGCCTTGAAGTCGTTGAGCGTCATAATCCCGTGCGCGCCGGCCGCGTACAGCGCCGCCACGGTCAGGACGAAGAACGAGGGCAGCCCGCCCGACAGCACGGCCGCGCCGGTGAACCAGGGCAGCCCCTCATAGGACAGCGCCACCAGACCCGGCCCCCACCAGCCCGACCGCTTGAGCCGCACCGGCTCGGCCGAATAGGCCCAGGCCGCAGCACAGGCCACCACGGTGGCGCCGAAGCCCCAGGGCCCCAGCAGCCATCCGACGCCGAGCGCCAGCAGCGTCATCGCGAGGGCGACGTAAAGGCCGATCCGCCCCGGCACGCGGCCGGAGGGGATCGGGCGCCCCGGCTCGTTCACCGCATCGACATGCCGGTCACACCAGTCGTTGGCGGCCTGGCTCATCCCGCACACGACCGGGCCGGCGAGGACGAGGCCGAGCGCGACCAGCGTCCAGTTCGCCGCCAGGCTCTCGCCCGAGGACACCGCGCCGCAGAGGAAGGCCCACATCGGCGGGAACCAGGTGACGGGCTTGATCAGCTCGAGCAGCGCCGCGGGCTGGAAGGACCGTCCGGTTTGCTTGGCAAGGATGACAGCCATGGCGTCAACTAAACATGACAACCGGGAGTCGGGCAAGGAAAACTGTCAGGCCGGGTTGACAGCAGCGCGCAGCTCGAAGCGGCAGGCGGGATCGCCGCAGCCGCAGCATCCGGTCTCGGCAACGGTGGCCGCGGGATCGACCAGCGCCGCGAAGAGCCGGGTCAGCACCGCGGCGTGCCAGACGCACATCGGCGCCCCGGCGGCCTCGCCCCGGATCAGCGGGTTGCCCGCCAGTTCGAAGACGACCGGCCGCAGCGACAGGATGCGGAACGCGCCCGACCCCGCGAAGGTCCAGGCATGGCGGGCGATCGCACGGGCGAGGAGCGGGCCGCGGGCCCGGCGCGGCAGGAGCCGCAGCGCCACCTGCGCCGGTTTCGGGATCCGGCGGGCCAGGAGGTAGTCGCCGGTCCCCTGCCCCGCCACCCGCAGGATCACCGCCGCGTCGTCCGGCCGCGCCCGGCGCAGCGCCCGGTCAGGCACGCGGCCCCGGCGGGCGCCCAGTTGCCGGCGATCCCAGCCCCGCCGGAACAATGGGTCGGATGCACCAAGAGCATCCGTATCGGCGTCCTTCCCCGCGTCGGGCGGCGAAAGGAGGACGCGACGACAGCGGCTGTCAGGTCATCTTGACATTGGTCAAGGCCGGACCGGCCGGCCGGAACCCGGCCAGGGCGCCCTCACGCCTCGTCCTTCTCGGCGAAGCCGAACTTGCGCAGCTTGACGTAAAGCGACTGGCGCGACAGGCCCAGCATCTCGGCGGCCGCAAGGCGGTTGTTGCGCGTGAGCTCGAGGGCGGTCTCGATGCAGATCTTCTCGATCACGTCCGTCGTCTGCGCGACGATCTCGCGCAGCGACGACGCCCCGACCAGTTCCGCCACGCTCTGGGCCGACTGGACCTCGCCCGGACCCGTTCCCTTGCGCCGCAGCACGTCGGCACGCCCCGTTTCGCGGATCACGAAGCCCAGCACCGGCTCGGGCAGGTCGCCGAGCCAGGTCGCCGACATCTCGACCGGAACCTCGCTTCCCGCCGACGAGCGCACCTTCGTCGCATAGACCCGCACCGCCCCGTTGCGTTTCGCGTTCTCGATCAGGACCTTCAGGTCCACCGCCCCGCGCGCGAGAAACTCGCCGAGGCTCTGGCCCACGACCGCCTGGATGCCGGCCTGATCGCTCAGCGCCAGGAAGGCGTCGTTCGCCGCCCGCACGACGCCGCTCCGGTCGGTGAAGACCACGCTCTCCGGCCCCAGCCGGAACAGGCTCTGGAGCGCGTCCGTCGTCTCCGATCCCGGCAGCGTGGCGGCGTCGGGAAGATCGATCCGGCACAGCACGTACCGGTCGCCCGCGGCCCGGAAGACGGACGGGACGACCAGAACCCGGTGCCGGCTGCGCCTGGCGACCAGCTCGAAGGGCGTCGCGGCATTGACCGAGACGGGATCGGCAAGGAAGGCCTGAAGGTCCGCAAGCCTGCGCCCGTCCACCTCATGCGCAAGGAAGCCGCCGACAAGCGCATCCTTCTCCGCCCCCAGCACCGCGGCGGCGGCATCGTTGACGTCGGTGATCTTGCCGTTCGGGGTCGCGACCAGCACGAAGGCGTCCGAGGTCGCCTGCATCACCGCCCGATAGCGCGTCTGCCCCTCGCGCTGCAGCTCGTAGTCCCTCTCCAGCTCCAGCTGCGCGTTGACCAGCTGCTGCTGGGCCTCGGCGATCGGGCGCAGGTCGCGCCCCAGCATGATCAGCGCGCCGTCGGGGTTCAGCGCATGCAGCGTGTAGCGGACCGGGAACTCGGACACACCGCCATTGCCGCGGTCGGCATGGTTGAGCTCGATCGCCCGCGACGGCCCGCCGCCGAAGGCGACCTGCTTCGCGCTGCCGCTGAACTTCTCGAAGCTCTCCGACTGCAGCACCTCGCTGATCGGCAGCCCCTCCCAGCCCTTCACCTGGCTGAAGGTGGCGCTGGCGGGATTGGCAAGGACCGAGACGATGATCCAGGACGCGGACAGGACGATCGAAATGTCGGCCGCCGCCGACACCAGTTCCCTCAGAAGCTCGGGCGAAACGATCGGGAAGGACCCTGCGCCCATGTGACCGTGCCCGTTCTTCGTCACCTGCAGTCCCTGAACAGCGAACCCCTTGTGCCGGCAGACGGGCTAGACGTGACCGACGGCAAGTTCAAGTGGGCGGAACCTCCCCGCCTCGACAAGGGCGAGAGTATCCTCCACCGTCCTGACCCCGCCATCCGCGCCCGTCACCCGCAGGATGTCCTCGCGCCGCCTCACCAGCGCCCCCGCAATCAGGACCGGGGCGGGCACCGGCAGCGCCTGCCGCAGCGCCGCGACCAGCCGGGCGATCTCCGGCAGGTTGCGGTCGTGCGACACCGCGACGACCACGAAATCCCAGGCCCGGCGGCGCGCAGCCTCGGTGGCGGTGCCGGCCGGCGCCTTCATCAGCAGCGTCACGTCGCAGCCCGCGCGCTGATACTGCGAGGCGGCGATGATCGCGCCCAGCGTGTGATCCTCGCTGTCCGGCACGACCAGCAGCCCGGCGACGCTGCCCGGCGGCGGCGCCTCCGCCTCCAGACGGGCCGCCACCGTCCGCGCCAGCGCCTGCAGGCGCGAGCTGCCGATCGTCACCGTCATGAATGTCGCGGTGTCCTGCTCCCACGCCTCGCCGAGAATCGTCACCGCCGCCGGGATGATCTCGTCGAGGATCGCCGCGTCCCCGATGCCCCTCTCGCGGAGATCGAGGATCCTGCGCCCGAGCGCGTCCTGATCGGCCGCCGTCGCGGCCTGCGCCACCGCGCGCGCGAACTCCGGCACCTGCAGGTCATGGCCCGAATGGCGGATGCGCCCGACCTCGCGCAGCGCGGCAAGCGCCAGATCGGCCACCGCGCGGGACGCGGGATCGGCAGCGCCGGAGGGAAGGACTGAAGGCAGCTCCGTCATCGGCGTACCCCCCTGTACGCCAACGGCGCCGCCCGGCGCGGACCGGTTGCCTGCCGCAGGCACCGTTGACAGGATCAGAATGATCCCGGCCGCCCCCGGTTGTCAAAGAAAATTGACGCTCACGACGCCGTTTCCCGCCGTGAGCGGGCGTGAACATGCGGAAATCTGCAAAAATCTCAATAATATCATATACCTGACTAGGTGTCGGGCGCACGGTCGCCACCCCGTCCCGCCCGCACCCGGCCGGCGGGCACTCTGTAAGTTTCAGTTGACACTTCTTCGGATGCGAGACTACCCTTCCCCGGGGGAACTTCCGTTCAGAAGTGGAGCAGATGCAACTTTCCGGGCGAGAAGAACGGACAGCACGCACGCTTTACACGGCGGAGGAACGGGCGCGGCGCGACGCCTCGCCCTGGACCCTGGTTCAGGCCATCCTCGCGCCGCTGCAGTTCCTCGCCTTCGCCGTCTCCCTCGTCCTCGTGCTGCGCTACATGGCCACCGGCGAAGGCTACCTCGCCGCCACCGCCTCGATTCTCGTCAAGACGGCGCTGCTCTTCGCGATCATGCTCACCGGCGCGATCTGGGAGAAGCAGGTCTTCGGCCGCTACCTCTTCGCGCCGGCCTTCTTCTGGGAGGACGTGTTCAGCCTCGGCGTCGTCGCGCTGCACGCGGCCTATCTCTGGGCGCTCCTCACCGGCGCCCTGCCGCCCTCGGGCCAGATGGCGGTGGCGCTCCTCGCCTATGCCGCCTACGCGATCAACGCGGCCCAGTTCCTGCTGAAGCTCCGGGCGGCCCGGCGCGAGGCGCCGCCGCGGCCCGCGCGGCGCGCTCCGGCGGAGGCGCGGGCATGAACGACGAATCGGTCGCCCTGCGTGCCTCCACCGGATGCAGCGATGCGCCCGTCCTGCGCGAACGCGGCCAGCGCGAGGTCTTCTGCGGCCTGACCAGCATCGTCTGGCTGCACCGGGCGATGCCCGACGCCTTCTTCCTCGTCGTCGGCAGCCGGACCTGCGCGCACCTGCTGCAATCGGCGGCCGGCGTGATGATCTTCGCCGAGCCGCGCTTCGGCACCGCGATCCTCGAGGAACAGGACCTCGCCGGGCTTGCCGACGCCAATGCCGAGCTCGACCGCGTGGTGGCCGAGGTCATCGCCCGCAGGCCGGGCCTGCGCCACCTGTTCCTCGTCGGCTCCTGCCCGTCCGAGGTGATCAAGCTCGACCTCGCCCGCGCCGCCGAGCGGCTGACCGCCCGGCACGGGCCGGCGGTCCGCGTCCTCTACTATTCCGGCTCGGGGATCGAGACCACCTTCACCCAGGGCGAGGATGCCTGCCTCGCCGCCATCGTCCCGACCCTGCCGGAGACCGATGCGCTCCAGCTCCTCGTCGTCGGCGCGATGCCCGACATCGTCGAGGATCAGGCGCGCCGTCTCCTGTCCGGCCTCGGCCTGCCCGCGGTCGCGGTCCTGCCCTCGCGGGCCGAATCCGGCCCGGTCGCGGTCGGCCCGGGAACCGTCGTGATGGCCGTCCAGCCCTTCCTCGGCGACACCTGCGCCGCGCTCCGCCGCCGCGGCGCGACGATCCTGCCCGCACCCTTCCCCTTCGGCGAAGAGGGCACCACCGCCTGGCTCCGGGCCGCCGCCTCGGCCTTCGGCGTCGCGCCGGACCGCTTCGCGGCGGTGACGGACGCGCCCCGCGCCCGCGCCCGCAGGGCGATTGCGGCGCAGGCCGCCCCGCTGCGCGGCAGGTCGGTGTTCTTCCTTCCCGACAGCCAGCTCGAGATCCCGCTCGCCCGCTTCCTGACCCGCGAATGCGGCATGACCGCGATCGAGGTCGGGACGCCCTTCCTGCACCGCGAACTCGCCGGGCCGGACCTCGCGCTCCTGCCCGCCGGGCCGCGGATCAGCGAGGGCCAGGACGTCGACCGCCAGCTCGACCGCGTCCGCGCCGACCGCCCGGACCTGACCGTCTGCGGCCTCGGCCTCGCCAACCCGCTCGAGGCGGAGGGCCTCGCGACCAAGTGGTCGATCGAGCTCGTCTTCTCGCCCGTGCATTTCTACGAACAGGCGGGCGATCTCGCCGGCCTCTTCGCCCGGCCGCTGCGCCGCCGGGCCCTCCTGCAGGCGGGGGGCCGGACATGAAGCTGTCGATCTGGACCTACGAGGGACCGCCGCATGTCGGCGCGATGCGGGTCGCCACCGCGATGAAGGGCGTCCATTTCGTCCTCCATGCGCCGCAGGGCGACACCTACGCCGACCTCCTGTTCACCATGATCGAACGGCGCGACCATCGCCCGCCTGTCACTTACACGACATTCCAGGCCCAGGATCTGGGCGCTGACACCGCGGTTCTTTTCAGAAACGCACTTCGGGCGGCCGTGGACCGCTTCGCACCCGAGGCCGTGGTCGTCGGCGCCTCCTGCACAGCCGAACTGATCCAGGACGACCCCGGCGGCCTCGCCGCGGCGCTCGGCCTTTCGGTTCCGGTGATCCCGCTCGACCTGCCGTCCTACAGCCGGAAGGAGAACTTCGGAGCCGACGAGACCTTCCTCGCCATCGTCCGCGCGCTGGCCAGGCCCGCCGACCGCGATGACGGGCCGAGCGTCAACATCCTCGGGCCGACGGCGCTCGGCTTCCGCCACCGCGACGACGTCGCCGAGATCACCGCCCTGCTCGAGTCGATCGGCGTTGCCGTCAACGTCGTCGCCCCGCTTGGCGCCACGCCGGCCGACATCGCCCGCCTGCCCGCGGCGCGCGCCAACGTCCTGCTCTACCCGGAAACCGGGGAAGGCGCCGCGCGCCATCTCGAACGCGCCTTCGGCCAGCCGTGGACGCGCACCGTCCCGATCGGCGTCGGGGCCACGCGCGCCTTCCTCGACGAGGTGCGCCGCCTGACCGGCGCCACCGGAACGGCGGACGAATCGCGCCTGCGCCTGCCCTGGTGGTCGGCCTCGGTGGACAGCACCTATCTCACCGGCAAGCGCGTGTTCCTCTTCGGCGACGCCACCCATGTCATGGCAGCCGCCCGCATCGCCCGCGACGAGATCGGCTTCGAGGTCGCGGGCATGGGCATCTACAACCGCGAATTCGCCCGCCCCTTCCGCGCCTTCGCCGCGGGGTTCGGCATCGAGCCGCTGGTGACCGACAGCTATCTCGAGGTCGAACGCGCGATCGAGGCGCTGCAGCCCGAGCTGATCCTCGGGACCCAGATGGAACGGATGATCGCCAAGCGCCTCGGCATCGCCTGCGCCGTGATCTCCGCGCCCGTCCATGTCCAGGACTTCCCGGCCCGCCATTCGCCGCAGATGGGATTCGAGGGCGCGAACGTCATCTTCGACACCTGGGTCCACCCGCTCGTCATGGGGCTCGAGGACCACCTGCTGCACATGTTCCGCGAGGATTTCGAGTTCCATGACCGCGCCGGGCCGAGCCATCACGGCGTGCCCGCCCGCACCGCCGCGTCGCCCGCGCCGGCCGCCGCGCCGGATCCCGCATCGCCCGATCCGGCCGCGAACGCCCCCGCCGCATCCGGGGAGGCCACCCCCGCGTCGTCCATCAACATCGTCTGGCTTCCCGACGCCGAGAACGAACTCAAGAAGATCCCCTTCTTCGTGCGCGGCAAGGCGCGCCGCAACACCGAGAAATTCGCCGCCGAACGCGGCCTCGACCGCATCGGCCTCGACACGCTCTACGAGGCGAAGGCCCACTATGCGCGATGACGGCAGCCTCCTTGCGCCCGCCTACCGCGTGGTGATCGTCACGCTGGACGCCCATGCCGCGGGCCCGGCGGAACGGGTGACGCGCCGTCTCGCGCGCGATTTCCCCGGCCTCACCGTCACCGTCCACGCCGCCGCCGAATGGGGCGAGAACCCGAACGCGCTGCGCCGTGCCGTCGCCGCCGTCGATGACGCCGACATCGTGATCGCCAACCTCCTCTTCCTCGAGGAACATGTCGCCGCCATCGAACCCGCCTTCCGGCGCGCCCGCGACCGCGCCGACGCCTTCGTCGGCATCATCTCCGACCCGCGCATCGTCCGCCTGACGCGGATGGGCGAGCTCGACATGTCGAAGCCCGCCTCGGCGGCGATGCAGCTGATGCGGAAGCTGCGCGGCAGCAGGGAGCCCTCGGCGCAGTCCGGCGAACGGCAGATGAAGCTCCTGCGCCGGCTGCCCAAGATCCTGCGCTTCATTCCCGGCAAGGCGCAGGACCTGCGCGCCTGGTTCCTGTCGATGCAGTACTGGCTCGGCGGCTCGGACGAGAACATCGAACAGATGGTCCGCTTCCTCGTCGCGCGCTACGGCCGGCGCGCGGAATGGCAGGGGCTGAAGTCGAAGGCGCCCGTCGATTATCCCGATGTCGGCCTCTACCACCCCGGCCTGCCGGGCCGCATCGCGACCGATCCCGCCGCGCTGCCCGTCCCCCCGGGCGCGACCGGCCGCGTCGGCCTGCTCCTGATGCGCTCCTACGTGCTGGCCTCGGACACCGCCCATTACGACGCCGTGATCCGCGCCTTCGAGGCGCGCGGCCTCGCCGTCGTTCCCGCCTTTGCCTCCGGGCTCGACGGCCGGCCGGCGATCGAGGCCTTCTTCGCCGGCGGCCGCATCGACGCCCTCGTCTCGCTGACCGGGTTCAGCCTCGTCGGCGGCCCCGCCTACAACGACAGCGCCGCCGCGGTCGCGACCCTGTCCGCCCTCGACGTGCCCTATGTCGCGGCCCATCCGCTGGAATTCCAGACGATCGAGCAGTGGCAGGCCTCGCCCTCCGGCCTCGGACCGGTCGAATCGACGATGCTGATCGCGCTGCCCGAGATCGACGGGGCGACCAACCCGACCGTCTTCGCCGGCCGCCGCGAGGCCCCCGATGGCGGCTGCCGCAGCATGGCGCCCTGCGACGAGCGCATCGCCTCGCTCACCGACAAGGTCGCGCGCCTCGTCCGGCTGCGCCGCTCCCGGGCCGCCGACCGCAGGGTCGCCATCGTCATCTACGGCTTCCCGCCCAATGCCGGCGCGGTCGGCACGGCGGCCTATCTCTCTGTCTTCGAGAGCCTGCACAACACGCTGCACGCGATGCGGGCCGAAGGCTACGACCTGACGCCGCCCTCGACGGTCGAGGACCTGCGCGCGGCGGTCCTGCGCGGCAACGCCGACCGTTTCGGCCAGCCCGCCAACGTCGCCGCGCATGTCCCGGCCGCCGAGATCGTCGCCCGCACGCCCTGGCTGAAGGAGATCGAGGCCCAGTGGGGGCCGGCGCCGGGCCGGCATCAGGCCGACGGCAGCGGGGTCTTCGTCCTCGGCGCGCAGTTCGGCAAGGTCTTCGTCGGCGTGCAGCCGGTCTTCGGCTACGAGGGCGACCCGATGCGGCTCCTCTTCGAGCGGGGCTTCGCGCCGACCCATGCCTTCGCCACCTTCTACCGCTGGATCAGGGAGGATTTCGGCGCCGACGTCGTGCTGCACTTCGGCATGCACGGCGCGCTCGAATTCATGCCCGGCAAGCAGGCCGGCGTGTCGGGCGCCTGCTGGCCCGACCGGCTGATCGGCAACCTGCCCAACGTCTATCTCTACGCCGCCAACAACCCCTCCGAGGCGACGCTCGCCAAGCGGCGCGCGAACGCCGTCACCGTCACCCACCTGACCCCGCCGCTCGCCGTCGCGGGTCTCTACAAGGGTCTGGCAGAGCTGAAGGATTCCCTCGTCCGCTGGCGCGGCCTGGCGCCGGACGCGGGCGACCGCGACGATCTCCGCGCGCTCATCGCGGAACAGGCGGCGGCGGTGGACATGGGCGGCGCCGACCCCGAGGCGCTCTGGCTCCGGCTGATCGAGACGGAACAGGCGCTCATCACCGACGGCCTGCATGTCGTCGGCCGCCCGATGGACGCCGACCAGCGCGCCCGCCACCTCGCCGTCATGAACGGCGACGATGCGGCGCGCGAAAGGGCGGCGGCGCTGCTTGCCACCGACAGCGAGCTTCCCGCCCTGATGCGCGCGCTCTCCGGCCGCTTCATCCCCCCGGTGCCGGGCGGCGACCTGATCCGCAGCCCCGAGATCCTGCCCACCGGGCGCAACATCCACGCCTTCGACCCGTTCCGGATGCCGACCGCCTTCGCCCTGCGCGACGGCGCCCGGCAGGCCGAGCGCCTGCTGGCCGCGCATCCGGTCCTGCCGCGCACGGTGGCGCTGGTCCTCTGGGGATCGGACAACATCAAGACCGATGGCGGCCCGATCGGGCAGGCGCTGGCGCTGATCGGCGCCCGGCCCCGCTTCGACAGCTACGGCCGCCTGTCGGGCGCCGACCTGATCCCGCTCGACGAGCTCGGCCGCCCCCGGATCGACGTGGTGATGACCCTCTCGGGCATCTTCCGCGACCTCCTGCCGCTGCAGACGCGGATGCTCGCCGAGGCCGCGTGGAAGGCGGCCACGGCCGACGAACCGCCGGAGCGCAACTTCATCCGCGCCCATTCCCTCGCCTATGCCGCGGCGATGGGCGTGGATCTCGAAACCGCCGCGCTGCGCGTGTTCTCGAACGCCGAGGGCGCCTACGGCTCGAACGTCAACACGCTGGTGGACCAGTCCGCCTTCGGGGCCGAGGACGAGCTTGCCGACGCCTACCAGGCGCGCAAGTCCTTCGCCTATGGCCGCAACGGCAAGGCCAGCCACAACGCGGCCCTCCTCCGGCAGGCGCTGAAGGACGTGGACCTCGCCTACCAGAACCTCGAATCGGTCGAACTCGGCGTCACCACGGTCGATCACTACTTCGACACGCTGGGCGGCATCGCGCGGGCGGTGCGGCGGGCGCGCGGCGGCGCCGAGACGCCCGTCTACATCGGCGACCAGACGCGCGGCGAAGGCAAGGTGCGCACGCTGCGCGAACAGATCGCGCTGGAGACCCGCGCCCGCAGCCTGAACCCGAAGTTCTACGAGGCCCTCCTGCGCCACGGCCACGAGGGCGTGCGCCAGATCGAGGCGCACGTGACCAACACGCTCGGCTGGTCGGCCACCACCGCCGAGGTCGAGCCCTGGGTCTACCAGCGGCTGAGCGAGACCTTCGTGCTCGACGAGACCATGCGTCGCCGCCTCGCCGCGCTCAATCCGCAGGCGAGCGTGCGCATGGCCAACCGCCTGATCGAGGCGTCGGACCGCCGCTACTGGCAGCCCGACCCGGCAACGCTCGCCGCGCTCCGGAGCGCGGCCGAGGAACTTGAGGACCGCATGGAAGGGATCGCGGCGGAATGACCCGTCTCGGCCGGCCAGCAAGAACCGAAAGGAAGGGCGCATGAGCCCGCGTGACGAGATTCCGCTCCTGAAGGGCCTCGACGGCGAGGGATCGGTCCAGGTCCATCTCGACCCGAACCAGAAGATCGAGGGCGCCAAGGTCTTTTCCGTCTACGGCAAGGGCGGCATCGGCAAGTCCACGACCTCCTCGAACCTGTCGGCCGCCTTCTCGGTGCTGGGCAAGCGCGTGCTCCAGATCGGCTGCGATCCCAAGCACGATTCGACCTTCACCCTGACCGGCCGGCTCCAGCCCACGGTCATCGACATCCTCAAGGAGGTGGATTTCCACGCCGAGGAACTGCGCCCCGAGGACTTCGTGACCGAAGGCTTCAACGGCGTCATGTGCATCGAGGCGGGGGGGCCGCCCGCCGGCACCGGCTGCGGCGGCTATGTCGTCGGCCAGACGGTGAAGCTGCTCAAGCAGCACCACCTGCTCGAGGACACCGACGTGGTGATCTTCGACGTCCTCGGCGATGTCGTCTGCGGCGGCTTCGCGGCCCCGCTCCAGCATGCCGACCGGGCGGTGATCGTGACCGCGAACGACTTCGATTCGATCTACGCGATGAACCGCATCATCGCCGCCGTGCAGGCCAAGTCGTCGAACTACAAGGTCCGCCTCGCCGGCTGCATCGCCAACCGTTCGCGCGACACCGACGAGGTGGACCGCTACTGCGCCCGGGTCGGCTTCCGCCGCATCGCCCACATGCCCGACATCGACGCCATCCGCCGCTCGCGCCTGAAGAAGCGGACCCTGTTCGAGATGCCCGACGACGAGGACATCGTCCGCGCCCGCGCCGAATACGTCCGCCTCGCGGCGGCGCTGCTGGCCTCGGCGGACGAACCCGAACTCCTGCCCGAACCGCTCCCCGACCGCGAGATCTTCGAACTCCTGGGCTTCGACTGATGACCGACGCCTCCCACAGCTACGCGGGCACGCGCGACCGGGTCGAACACTACTTCGACCGGACGGCGACCCGCGTCTGGGAACGCCTGACCTCCGACGCGCCGGTCAGCCGCATCCGCCAGACCGTGCGCGCGGGCCGCGACCGGATGCGCGCGACGATCCTGTCCTGCCTGCCCGAGGACCTGACCGGGGCGCGCATCCTCGACGCCGGCTGCGGGGCGGGGCAGATGACCGCCGCGCTCGCGCTCCGCGGCGCCACTGTCGTCGGCGTGGACATCTCGCCCGCGCTGATCGCCATCGCCCGGGCCCGGCTGCCCGCCCATCTCGCCCCGCAGGTCCGCTTCGCGGCCGGCGACATGCTGGCGGCCGATCTCGGCCGCTTCGACCACGTCGTCGCGATGGACAGCCTGATCTACTACGCCACCGCCGACATCGCCGCCGCGCTCGACCGCCTGTCCCGCCGCACCGCCGGCGCCATCGTCTTCACCGTCGCGCCGAAGACGCCGCTGCTCAGCCTGATGTGGCATGCCGGCCGGCTCTTCCCGCGCGCCGACCGCTCGCCCAGCATGGTCCCGCAGGACCACCGCGCCATCGCGCGGGCCACGCGCGGCCGGGTGCGGCACGTCGCGCGCGTCGCCTGCGGCTTCTACATCTCCGACTGCCTGGAGCACCGCGCATGATCCCCGGGCGCAGACAGATCGGGCGCCTGCCGCTCTCCTGGCTGCCCTTCGCGGACGCGGCCTCGCCCGGCCTGCCGATGCGCCAGCTCGTCCGCCTGTCGCTGTTCCAGATCTCGGTCGGCATGGCCCACATCCTGACCGTGGGCACGCTGAACCGGGTGATGATCGTCGAACTCGGCGTGCCCGCCGCGCTGGTCGCGGTGATGATCGCGCTGCCGATCCTCGTCGCCCCCGCCCGCGCGGTGCTCGGCTTCCGCTCCGACACCTACCGTTCTGCCATCGGCTGGAAGCGCATCCCCTATCTCTGGTTCGGCTCGCTCTGGCTGATGGGGGGCCTCGCGATCATGCCCTTCGCCCTGATCGTGCTCTCGGGCGACCAGACCGTCGGCCCGGCCTGGGCCGGCGAGGTCCTGGCCGGCCTCGCCTTCCTGATGTGCGGCCTCGGCATGGGCATGACGCAGACGGCGGGCCTCGCGCTCGCGACCGACCGCGCCACCGAGGCGACGCGCCCCCGCGTCGTCGCGCTTCTCTATGTCATGCTCCTCCTCGGCATGGCCGTCTCGGCGGTCGTCGTCGGCTGGCTCCTGCGCGACTTCACGCCTCTCACGCTCATCCGCGTCGTGCAGGGCTGCGCGGTGGCCGTCATGGTGCTGAACCTGATCGCCCTGTGGAAGCAGGAACAGGTCGCGCCGATGTCGCGGGCCGAACGCGCCGCCCCCCGCCCGCGCTTCGCCGAGGCCTGGGCCGACCTCATGCGCGGCGGAAGGGCGGGGCGGCTGCTGGCGGTGGTCTTCATCGGCACCATGGCCTTCCAGATGCAGGACGTGCTGCTCGAGCCTTATGGCGGCGAGATCCTCGGCCTGCCGGTATCGGCGACGACGCTGCTCACGGCGGCGCTGGCGCTCGGCGCGCTCTCCGCCTTCCTCGCCGCCGCCCGCCAGCTCGCACGCGGCCGCGACCCGATGCGCATCGCCGCGCTCGGGGTCCTGGCCGGCATCGCCGCCTTCTCCGCGATCATCTTCGCCGGCCCGACCGGATCGGTCGCCCTGTTCTTCTCCGGCGCCGCCCTGCTCGGCTTCGGCACCGGCCTCTTCGCCGTCTCGACCCTGACCTTCGCGATGGCGCTTCCGGTCGAGGGCAGCGCCGGCCGCGGGCTCGCGCTCGGCGCCTTCGGCGCCGCGCAGGCCACCGCGCTCGGCCTCGGCCTCGCCTTCGGCGGGCTCCTGCGCGATGCCGCCGCCGCGGCGGCCGCGGCCGGCTGGCTCGGCCGCGCGCTCGACACGCCGGTCATCGGCTACAGCGTCGTCTACCACGCCGAGATCGCGCTTCTCTTCGTGACCCTGCTCGTCCTCGCGCCGCTCGTGCGCCAGGCCGCCGCCGGGCCTGCCCAAGCGGACGACACCCGGACCATCGGGATCGCCGAGTTTCCGACCTGACCAGGAGGACATGATGGTTGGAGTGAACTTCTTCGGTAACGTCGATCTCGCACTGATCGCGCTTTACCTGTTCTGGCTCTTCCTCGCCGGACTCATCATCTACATCCAGCGCGAGAACATGCGCGAGGGCTATCCGCTCGAGAACGACGACGGCTCCCCCGCCCCGTCCAACCTTCCCCTGCCCGAACCCAAGACCTTCAACCTGCCGCATGGCCGGGGCAGCGTGACGGTGCCCTCGATGGAACGCGAAGCCCGCGACGTCGCGCTGAAATCCTCGGGCGCCGGCGGCTTCCCCTTCATCCCCACCGGCGACCCGCTGAAGGACGGCGTCGGGCCGGCCTCCTGGGCGCCGCGGCGCGACGTGCCGGAACTCGACGGCCACGGCCACAACAAGATCGTCCCGATGGCGAAGCTGCCGGGCTTCCGCGTCACCGCCGGCCGCGACCCGCGCGGGCTGCCGGTCCAGGCGGGCGACCTGCGGATGGCCGGAACGGTGTCGGACATGTGGGTCGATGCCTCCGAACAGATGGTCCGCTACCTCGAGGTGACGCTTCCCGGCGGCGGTCGCCGGCTGGTGCCGATGGCGATGGCGAAGATCCGCCCCGACCGCGTGCTCGTGCAGGCGCTGACCGCCGACCTCTTCGCCGGGATCCCGGCCACCAGGGCGGCCGATGCCGTGACCCTGCTCGAGGAGGACAGGATCAGCGGCTACGTCGCCGGCGGCCAGATGTATGCCGCCGGCCGGCGCAGCCGGCTTGCCGACCTGATGACCGGCTGACCCGGACAGCGACGAGGGGAGACACCGCACCATGCCCGCGACCCGGATGACGCTTCCGCCCGACCTCGCCGCCCTTGTTCCCGAGGGCGAACAGGTCCTCTGGCAGGGCCGCCCCGCGACGCTGGCGCTGGCGCGCGACGCCTTCGGTCTGCCCTGGGTCGCGGGGTGGTTCGCGCTCCTCTGCGCGTGGAAGTTCGCCGCCGCCGCCGCCGCGGGCGGGCTGCTCGCCGGGCTCGCCTTCGCCACCCCCTACGCCGCCCTCGGCCTCGCCGCCTGCGCCATCCTCCTCCTGATGGCCTGGGCGCAGGCGCGCGGGGCGCACTACGCGCTGACCTCGCGCCGGGCGCTGATCCGCGCCGGGGCGGCGCTGCAGGTGACCTTCAACCTGCCCTACCGGCAGATCGCCGCCGCGAGCCTCGCGACGCGGCGCGACGGCACCGGCACCATCGCCTTCCGTCCCGCCGGCGGCAACCGCATCGCCATCCTGACGCTCTGGCCCCATGCCCGGCCGTGGCGCCTGCGCCAGCCCGAACCCGCCTTCCGCTGCATCCCCGACGCCGCCGCCGTCGCCGCGCTCCTCGCCGACGCCGCCGAGACGACGGTGGCCGAGCCGGTGGTCGCCGGCCCGCGGGGCGCCGCGGCCGCCGCCCCCGCCGG